>BFBZ01000004.1_pt22 | contig 135674 bp, 116 predicted proteins | sample 1888401 | NCBI WGS metagenome assembly BFBZ01 (sample SAMD00112614, study PRJDB3348) | symbiont metagenome | host: Chara braunii
CTCGATCCGACCAGCGGAGCGCCTTTCGGCGGCAACAAAATTCCCACGTCGCGTCTTTCCCCCATCGCGCTGAAGTTTCTCGACGCGTTCTATCCTTCGCCCAACACCGGCGCCACCGATGTGTTTCACACGGCGAATTATGTGGTGAACAAGCCGGCCGACATCCCCGGGTCGTTGTGGGATCTGCGGCTCGACCAGATCATCAACAGCCGCCAATCGGTGTTTGCGAGGTTTACACAGCGGAATTCGGACACGATCAACGCAAACGACCTGCTGATTCCGGGGACGACGTCGAATCCCGAGAACACCTCCTTTGTCGCCTCGTACAACTTCGCTATTCGTCCGAACCTTTTGAACGAATTCCGTCTCGGCTGGTCGTCGAGCGTCAACGCATCGAACTTCACCGACGGCTTCGATGGACGCTCCTTCACGAAGTCTCTGGGCTTTAACGGTCTTCCGCAGCTTCCGTTCAACGGCCTGCCGGAAATCAACATCGACAACATCACCGGCATCGGCGTCGACCGCGTGGAGGGCTCCGACACGTACCGCTCGTTTACCGTCAACAACAACACAACCTGGGTCCGCGGGCGGCACACGATCAAAGGTGGGTTGACGCTGTTCTTCAACCGTTCGAAGACGGCACTGGGCTTTTTCGGCGCCGACAACTTCGGCACATACAACTTCAACGACGGAGTCTTCACTGGAAACGGGTTCGCCAATTTCCTGCTCGGCCTGCCCGCCGCAAGCGCCATCTCAACGGTGCTCGAAGACAATGACGGCCGCTCCACCGAATACCATGCCTATCTGCAGGATAGTTTCCGTGTATCGCGGAAACTGACGCTCGAATACGGACTGCGCTGGCAGTACCTGCCGCCTTTCCAGGACCAGGCAGGGAACATCGGCAACTTCGACCGCTCGATCGCGAAGACCGGTGCGGTGATTTATCCTTCCAGCCAGAAAGCCGCCAGCCTGCTCGCGCCCGGACTGTTGCTCGCCGTGAACGCGTGCCCGGGCACACCCAATCTTCCGGCCAATCCCCTCGGCGGGATTCCTGGCGTCCCCTGCACTCCTTTCAAGACCGCCTCGCAAGCCGGGCTTCCCGAGGGACTCCGCATCGACTACAAGTGGAACTTCTACCCGCGCTTCGGTTTTGCCTTCCGTCCGTTCAATGACTCGAATACGGTGATCCGCGGAGGCTTTGGAGTGTTCAATATGCCGATCCGCGCGGCTGTGTTTTACTCGCTTACCGGAACGGCTCAAACCGACGTTCGCAATTACCTGAACGTGGATGCGAGCGGCAGCCCCATCTTCTCCTGGCCCAATATCAAGACCAGCGGTTCGGGAGTTTCGGTCTCGGCTGCCGACTACGGGACCAACTACTTCGGCACGGCCAATGCCATCGACTTCCGGAATCCCTACGTGAACCAGTGGTCGCTGTCGGTTGACCGGAACATCGGTTTCAACACCGGACTTCGCATCAGCTACATCGGCCTGAAAGGCACGCATCTGCCGTACGCGCCGAACCTGAATCAGTCGTATTACTCCACCACGCCCTACACGCAACAGCCGCTGCAGAGCAGGCCGTTCCCCTACTGGTTCCGCATCGAAAGCCGCGACACCGGCGGAAACTCGATTTACAACGCCTTGCAACTCGAGGCTAACCGGCGGTTCTCTCACGGTCTCAGCTTCACGACAGCGTATACGCTGGCGAAGAACATCAACGACATCGGCGGACCGAGTCCCACCGACTTCGGTTCGGAAACAGGCGGCGGCCGCATTATGGATTCGCTGAATCGCGCCGGCAGCCGCGGGAACGACTTCGCGACCCGCCGTCATCGCTTCATCAGCACGTTCCTCTACGAATTGCCGTTCGGGCGAGGAAAAGCAGTGGGCGGGTCGGTGAATCGTATGACCAACCTGCTGGTTGGAGGCTGGCAGTTGAGCGGGATCTTCCTCGCGCAATCCGGGCCATTCCTGACGCCGACTCAGGGCGGTTCAGCCGATCCTTCCGGCACGGGTTCCGGCTTCTATCGCACGCAGCGGCCTGACCGTATCGGCGCCGGCAGCCTGTCTAATCCGACCGTTGATAGCTGGCTCGACCGCAGCGCTTTTGCGTGCGCCGGGCAGGCGGCATTCTCCAACAAATACTCCTGCACCATCGGCTCGGGTGGTTCCGCACCCGCTCCGATCGGCCGTTTCGGCAATTCGGGCGTCGGCATTCTCGAGGGGCCGGGCGCGGCGACTCTCTCCATGGGATTCGGCAAGTTCTTCACCATCACCGAACGCGTGAGGGCCGGCTTCCAGGCAACCTTCACCAACATCCTCGATCGCACCAACTACAACCCGCCGAGCGTGAATATCTCCAGTTCCGGATTTGGACGAATCACTTCGGCGACCAGCTCGGATTTCGGCGGAAACCGGACCGGGCAGCTGGCGGTCCGCCTGGAGTTCTAATCGCCATCCACGTTCGACGTCCCACACGCGTCAAGGGTGACTAGGAGGCTGCATGAAACTCTCTGTCGCCCTTGCCGCGGTGTTCGTTGCGGCAGTCGGGGCGCTCGCTCAGGACCAGCCGGCGACAATGCCGGTTTACAAGCTCGATTTCACGTTCCGGGACAATGATAACGGAGCCAAAGCCCGCCATTTCTCGCTGATCGTCCAGTCGAACGGGAAAGGAACTCTCCGTCTGGGAAATCGCGTTCCGTACTCCACAAACGGAACCCAATGGAATTTTTTCGATGCAGGTTTGAATCTCGATTGCCGTCTGCATGCCGAAAACGGCCGCCTGGATCTGCACACCGAAGTCGAAATCAGTTCGGTCGTGCAGGCCGAAAAATCCGCTCCGCAGCCCCCTTCACCTACCGTCGCGCAACTGCGGCTCACTCTCGACTCCGTGGTGCCGCCCGGTAAGGCGGTCACCATCGCTTCAATCGACGATCCGGCATCGCCGCGAAAGTTCGATATCGAGGTGATCGCCACGAAACAGTCCTACTAAGGCGGAAACGAGGGGGTCCGCCGAGCGTCTAAATCGTAGCTTGCGGACTTACGAAATCCTTCGTGCGTGGCATTACATTCTGCGCGGTAAACGTCCCGCGCTGTCGCTCGAGATCACGCGCGAGTGCCCGCTTCGCTGCCCCGGATGTTACGCTTACGAACCGTTTCATTTGGGCGGTGAAGTGAAGCTGCGCGACCTGGCCGATTACCAGGGCGATGAACTGATTACCCGCGTGCTCGAGCTTACCGGGCGGCTGAGGCCGTTGCACGTGTCGATTGTCGGCGGCGATCCCCTGGTCCGCTACCGGGAACTCGCCGTGCTGGTTCCGAAGCTGACGGCTTCCGGCATTCACGTTCAGGTTGTAACCAGTGCATTTCGGCCGCTGCCGGCCGGATGGGCTGATCTGCGGTCTCTTACAACCGTTGTGTCCGTTGATGGACTCCCGGCCGAGCACGACGAGCGGCGTAAACCCGCCACCTATGAACGGATCCTTCGGAATATCGCGGGCGGGCGCGTTACGGTTCATTGCACCATTACCGCGCTGATGACCGGGCGCAGGAACTATCTCCGCCAGTTCCTGAACTTCTGGACGGCGCGTCCGGAAGTGGAGCGCGTGTGGTTCAGCCTGTTTTCGCCACAGAGGGGGCAGTGCCCGCCCGAGGCGCTCAGTTCCGCCGAGCGGCAGACCGTGGTCGCCGAGATCAAGAGCCTCAGCCGCGAATTCCCGAAGCTCGAGATGCCCGGACGGCTGGTTCGCGAATTCGAGCGGCCGCCCCAATCTCCCGAAAAGTGCCTGTTCGCGCAAACGACCAGCACACTATCAGCGGACCTGGTTACTCCAGTGACACCTTGTCAGCTCGGGGGCGACCCGGATTGTTCGCAGTGTGGCTGCTACGCTTCGATGGGCCTGGCGGCTATTGGCCGGTATCGGATCGGCGGGTTGATTCCAGTCCAGGCCATTTTCAATTTATCCGCGAAGATCGGCGCGCGTTTCGCTGCCGCGCAGACCGCGCCTGCGGATCCGAACCCGTTGCGGGTATTGAACGCTCAAACCGCGTTGAGTTCGGCCCGGACCACGGCACCGCCCACGGCTTCGCGGCGCTGAGGCTTGGGCACATCGATCACGAGCACCATGGTGTCGTTGCTGCCGGGAACCGGCATGAACCACGCCAGGACATCGAGATCGTTGCTCTTGCGCGTTCGGAGGTGCAAAGTGCCCGGCACGCCGGCGGCGAAATGAACCGGGGACTCCTCTCTGAACGGAAGGCGCGTACCGAGCACCTCGTCGCGGCGCCAGCCGAAGAACTCTTCGCTGGTACTGTGCCAGAGGTTGATGATGCCCCGGGCATCCAGACCGAAGACGGCAAGCGCTGCGCGGTCCGGCAATCCGGAGTAGCCGGCGCCGACCGGCGCCAGATTTACCTGCGCCACTCGCAGTTGTATTCGGGCTGAGTGCCGCTCAGCGGAAAACACCTGCAGAATCAATGCGCATGCGAGACACATCCCCGAAATCGACATGTCCACCGCGCCGGTTACTCCCGGATACTGGGGCGGCGTCCAAAAACCTTCGGCTTGCAGGATATGCAATCCGTGGTACATGGCAATCAACCCCAATATGCCCATCATGTAGCGTTCCATCTTCGTGCGAACTCTACGAAGGAGCTTGAGGCACCAGAACAGAGTCGCCAACGAGGCGATCAGTGCAAATCCCGCGACCGGGTTCGACTTGGTCAACTCCCAGAGGAACATAACCGTACTGTCGAGATATGATCGGCATCAGCAACCCAAAACTTGAGCGCGGGGAGGTTTCGAGCTTGATCGAACATCGTTTTGAGGATGTAAACGGCCTGAGGATGCATTATGCGACAGCCGGCGAAGGTCCGCTGGTTGTGTTTTGTCATGGATTTCCGGAATCCTGGTACTCCTGGCGTGCGCAAATGGAGGCAGTCGCCTCAGCCGGGTATCAGGCCGTGGCACCGGACCAGCGAGGCTACGGCGAAACGTCTGCCCCCGAACCGGTGGAGGCCTATGGCCTTGGTTATCTCGCGGGGGACATCGTCGCCCTGGTTCGCGCCCTCGGCGGCGGACCGGCCATCCTGGTCGGCCACGATTGGGGAGCACCGGTAGCCTGGACTTCCGCTCTGCTCAGGCCCGACCTGTTCCGCGGCCTGGCCCTCATGAGCGTGCCCTACCTGGCGAAACTCTGGGGCGGCCCCAAACCCACCGACGGCATGCGCCGTATGTGCGGTGAAGACAAAATGTTCTACCAGCTCTATTTCCAGGAGCCTGGCTTGGTGGAACGCGAACTCGAGGCCGACCCGCGTGATTTTCTGCTCCGTATCTTCTCCGGCATTTCGGGCGATACCGGCAGCCGTCCCGCCCGCCTGCTGTTTGACCGGGGGCAGCGCTTTATCGACGCTCTACCTCCCGCCGGGGCCTTGCCGAAATGGCTTTCAGAAGCGGATCTCGACTATTTCGCCGGCCGTTTCCGGATGAGCGGTTTTCGGGGACCGATCAACTGGTACCGGAATATTGACCGGAATGCCGAATCGCTCTCGTTTCTCGCCGGGCGCCTGGTCGAACAGCCGTCTCTCTTCATCGCCGGGGAACGGGACGGAGTGCTGCAAATCTATCCTCGCGACGTGGAAGCGCTCGAGCAGACGATGCCGCGTTTGACAAAAAAGGTCCTGCTGCCGGGTGCCGGGCACTGGGTACAACAGGAGCGCGCACAGGAGGTGAGCGCGCTCTTGATCGAGTTCCTCAGGGCCGTCCATTCCTGATCGCGGCCGCAACAAACGCGGCACAACGCTCTCCGGCCCGCTTGTCCAACTCCGGCGCCACGAACTCGCTGTTCGAGATCATTCGAACCGCGACGAACGGAATATTGTGGATGGCCGCGCCGCCCGCTGCAAAGGCGCTCTCCATGTCCTCGCAGTCTGTGCCGCAGCGTTCCCGAATGGCTTGAATGTCGGACTTTACGCGGTTGTACTGATAGGCCGAGCCGGCCACGCCCCTCCATACGCGCCCGTGCTCGTTCGGCTGCGAAGCAAACATTGAAATCAGCCCCGGATCGGACGGGAATCCGCCGCGAAATTCCTGGAACCCGCCTTCCGGAGAGCGAAAACGATGGTGAAGCGGCTCCGCCGCTCCTCCCTCGCGGGAGGACCGGAAAGCCGAGTAGTCGACGGTGCGTTCGGCTACCACAATGTCGCCCGGACGCAGTTGCTCGTGATGCGCTCCCGCCATTCCCTGTGAAACGATGGCCCGCGGGCGGAACGCTGCGATGCCGGCAAGTGTCGCGGCAAGCGCGTTGATGGGGCCCCAATCGGTGCGGGCGACGGTCACACGGCTCGAACCGACGATGCCGCTCCAGAAGGTCCAGATGCCGTGCCGCTGCTCGCGCCGTTCGCACAGGGAGTCGATCAGGGGAACGAGTTCCCAATCCGCCGCGCCTTCAATCATCCAGTCGGTCATGCTCTCCCCAGGAAAATGAAGCGGAACAGAAACAGGCCGGTCAAGGCGTACATCAGCCAGTTGACCTGGCGGAACTCGCCGCGGAACAACCGGATCAGCGTGTGGGCGGTAAAGCCGAAGGCGAGCCCGTTGGCGATGCTGAAGGTGAGGGGAATCATGATGAGCGTCAGAAAGGCGGGCAGCGCGATGGCGGGGTCGTCCCATCGAATCTCGGCTGCATGCGAGGCCATGAGCGAGCCGACGATGATCAGCGCGGGCGCCGTGGCCGCCGCCGGAACCAAACCGGCCAGTGGAGTAAAGAGTAGCGCCACGAGAAACAGCAGGCCCGTAACCATCGCGGTGACGCCGCTGCGGCCGCCTGCCGCCACTCCAGCCGCGCTCTCCACATAGCTGACCACGGTGGATGTGCCCGCCAGCGACCCCGCCACCGTGGCCAGGCTGTCGGCGTACAGAATCGAGTTCACCCGCGGAATGCGTTCGGAGTCGTCAAACAACTTCGCCCTCCGCCCGACCCCTACGAGCGTGCCGATGTTGTCAAACAAGGCCACGAAAAGAAACACGAAGGTGACTTCGATGATGCGGGGCGCCAGCGCGCCGGCAATATCGAGTTGAAAGAAGGTGGACGACATTCCCTTCCAGGCGTAAGGCGCAGGTTGCCAATGGACGAGTCCGGTCAGCGCGGCAACCACGGTGCTCGCGAGAATGCCGATGAGCATCGCGCCGGGAACTCCGCGCGCGAGCAGGGCGGCAATTACCAGCGTGCCGAACAGCGCCACGAGCGGAGCGGGTTGGCGAAGGTCGCCGAGCGAAACCAGCGTGGCCGGATTGGCCGTGATGAGGCCCGCCGAACGGAGGCCGATAAAGGCGATGAAGATCCCAATGCCCGAAGCTACCGCGCCATAGAGTTGAGGCGGAATCGCCGTCAGGATGAGCCTCCGGATTCCGAAGAGGGTGAGCAGGAAGAATGCAACTCCGGACAAAAACACCGCGCCGAGCGCGACCCGCCAGTGCAGCCCCATCGATTGCACCACGGTGTATGTGAAGTAGGCGTTGAGTCCCATGCCGGGCGCCAGGGCAAGCGGGTAACGCGCCACCGCGCCCATCAGGAAACAGCCGAGGGCTGCGCACAGGCAGGTTGCGGTGAGCACGCCGTCGAAGGGCATGCCGGCATCCCGGAGAATGGCGGGATTCACAAAAACGATATACCCCATCGTCAGAAAAGTAGTACATCCCGCCAGGATTTCCGTGCGCCAATTGGTGCCGAGGCGGGCGAACTCGAAGTAGGTCTCCAAACGGTTCCGCACAGTAAGACGATTAGAGCACTTTTGTCCCAGTACTATTAGTCCTGTTACAAAATTGTGGAAATTTTTTTTGAACGCAAGTACCATTCCGCTTTAAGATGTTATAGGATATAGATTCACCAGCGTAGCTGAGCTTGGAAAAGGCCCATGGCCCCGAACAACGGCAGTGTAGATAAGAACACCGTGCCGGACGGCGCGACTCTCCAATTGCGGGCGTGTCGGCAGCGGCGTGGGTTATCCCTTGAAGAGATAGCGGATCGAACCAAGATCAGCATTCGTTTTCTCCGCGCGATTGAAGCGGAGGAGTTCGAACAGCTGCCTGGAGGGATTTTTGCCACCAGCTATCTGCGGCAGTACGCTGCAGCGGTAGGGGCGGACGAAGTCCTCTTGCTTGAGTCCTATCACTCCCGCTCGGCTCATCCCAACGAGTGCGAAACGACGGACAGTTCGGTTGTCCGGCAGACGATCGTGAAGTTCCTCCGCGCCTCGATGGCAGCCCGCTAGCGCTACTCCGTTCCGCTCTCCCGTTCACTTCCTCAGCGCTATACCCCCTGTCTTTTTGCACCTACTCCTCTCGAATTCCCGTCCGGCGGCCCGATAAGCACAGTGAGGAGGGCGTGCAAGCTCTCGACGCGAGTCAATGAAATGAAAATTTCCGATTCCAACTTGAATGCGGTAACCACTTCGGCTCAGCAGGCGGCGCAAGCGGCCGCTGCGGGGGCCGGGGCGCGAACGGCGTCCGGGCGGCCGGAAGGCGCGCGGCCGGACCGCGTTCAGCTTTCCGGGCTCTCAAACGCTCTTCAGTCCTTATCGGCGGGCGGCCCTGAGCGGCAGGGTCAGCTCGAAAGACTGGCGGCGGCGTACCAATCGGGCAACTACAAGGTGAATGCGCAAGCCGTGGGCAAGAGCATCATCACCGATGCGATGAGCGGGTCCTAGACCCGGTTCGGCCAAGCCAATGACAGTTCGAAAATCGACAGGAGACGTGTGCGTGGACGACGGCGGCGAGTTGCGTGCGGCGATGGCCGAGATTGACGACGCTTTGGCCATGCTGACCGCCGAACCTGCAAACCTCACCGCGTGCCACACGCATCTGACCAGCACCATCTGCCACCTCACCGAAGCTTTGCGGAAAGAACAGGGGGCCGCTGAGTGCCGGCAACTGCAGGCGAAAGTTCTCCGGCTCAACCGGATGTTCCGCAATGCGGAAGCCTTCTATGCGGGGTGGGCGGCGCTGGCCGGTGTTACGGGGCTCGATCATCAGCGGCCCGCGATCTCCATTCGAGGATGATATGGGAGGGCTACTCACCAGCCTGTTCAACACCGCCCGCGCGATGCAGGTCTATGACCGCCAGCTCGCGACGGTCCAGAACAACATCGCAAATGCGTCGACCCCGGGTTACGTAAGGCAGATCCAAACGGTCGAGGCGTCTCCTTTCCAGCTCGACGTAGGACTGGCCGGCGGTATCAACCCGGGTGCGGTCATCAGTGCGCGCAGCGAGTACGCCGAGGAGACGGTGCGCCGCCAGCAATCGCTGCTCGGGCAGGCTGATCAGAAAGCAACGGACCTGGCGCAACTCGAGCCGCAATTCAGCCTCACCTCGCCTTACAACATTTCGAACTCCATCACCGGCTTCTTCCAGAGCTTTTCGCAGCTCAGCGTGAATCCCAACGACACGGTAGCGCGCCAGACGGTGATCGACCGTGCCGGCGCCCTCGCCTCGGCCTTCAACCAGACGGCGGCCGGATTGCGCGCGGCGTCCAATCAGGCAAATACGCAGATCCGCTCCACGGTCGACACCGTGAACCGGCTGGCCGGGGAACTTCGCGACATCAACGAGACCCGGCGGGAGAGTTACCAGAGCCAGTCGGACGCCGGCCTCGATGCGCGCGTCCACGCGACGCTCGAGGAACTTTCGCAATACGCCAACTTCACGACGATCCAGCAGCCGGACGGAACCTTCACGCTGTATCTCGGTGGTCAGGTCCCGCTCGTCGTCGGAGCGCATCAGTATAAGGTCCAAGGCGACTTTTCGACTCCCACGACGAAAATCCTGGATGCGAACGGTACGGATGTGTCGAGCCGCATCACGAGCGGAAAATTAGCTGGATTGCTGGAGGAAACCAACCAGATTCTTCCCTCTTATGAAAGCGATCTCAACGCGCTCGCCCGAGGTTTCGCCGACCAGGTGAATTACAAGCTGCAATCGGGCGTCGACTCAAGCGGCGCTGCGCCCACCGTCGACCTGTTCGCCTACAACTCGACGGTAGGTGAAGCGGCATCGCTTTCGGTGACCGGAATCCGGCCCGACCAGATTGCAGCCGCCTTGCCCGGCGCCCCCGGTGGAAACGGCAATGCGCTCGACCTGGCGGGAATGGCCGGTCAGAGACTGCTCAACGGCTATACGTTTGTCGAGTCATTCGGCAACCTCGGCGCCCGGGTCGGCCGCGATCTATCCACCGCCAGCGAGCAGAAACAGACCCAGAGTTCGATGGTGGCACAGGCCCACAGCCTTCGCGACCAGCTTTCCGGCGTCGACATCAACGAGGAGGCGGCCAAGCTGCTCGAGATTCAACGTGCCTACCAGGCCACCGGCAAAGTGCTGAGTGTCCTGAACAACCTGACCGACACGATTATCGGACTGATCCATTGACACCATGCTGAATTCAATCGCCTCCAGTAACGAGCTCTTCCTCGACAGCCTGAACAAGAATTCCCTGCGCATGCAGCGCGCCCAGCAGGAAATCTCCACCGGCAAGCGGCTGGTCAACGTTTCCGACGATCCGGACCAGGTTTCGGCGTTGCTGCAGGCACAGGCGGAACTCGCCTCCAATCAGACCATCACCGGGAACCTGGGCCGCGTCAAACTCGAGGTGGACAACGGCGAGCAGGCTCTGCAGAGCGCGGTGGCCGTCATGGAGCGAGTGCGCACGCTGGGCTCACAAGGCGTCACCGGGACGGCAAGTCCGCAGACCCGGCAGGCGCTCGCCGGCGAAATCGGCTCGCTGCTCGAGCAACTGGGCGGCATCAGCCGGACTCAAGTGGAGGGCCGCTACATCTTTTCCGGCGACAGCGATCAGGCGCCGCCTTACACCATCGACCTCACACAGGCGAATCCGGTGAGCGGTTACGGCGGCTCGCCGGCAACGCGCCAGATTCAGCATCCCAACGGCACCCGCTTCAGCGTGGCCCGCACCGCACAACAGATTTTCGACGCCCCCGCGGCCTCCGACAACGTTTTCTACTCCGTCAGCAACCTGCGCCAGGCCCTGCTCAACAACGACGACGCCGCCATCAAGAGCGCCTTCAGCGACGTCGGAACGTCGCTCGATTACCTCAACGGGCAATTGACGTTTTATGGGACGGCGCAGAACAAGGTCCAGGAAGCCACCGAGATGGCCCAGCAGCGGCAGGTTCAATTGAACACCCGGCTGAGCGTCATCCAGGATGCCGATCTGACTCAGGCCATCACGGAATTTCAGCAGGCAGCCGCACAACAGCAGGTTTCCCTGGAGTCGCGCGCGAAGATGCCCCGCAGCACACTGTTCGACTACCTCGGCTGAACACGGCCGAATCCAACTTCGCTGTCGAGCACGCGCCCGTCCGCTGTCACCAGACCTCCGGCCGATAATCCGGGCGACGTAGGCGTGCCGAAGCGCAGGTCGAGCAGTTCGACATGCGAGGCTCCTTCCGGCTCCGGTGCCGGGGTGATCCTCCAAAGCAGCCAGTTCGAGAAGCCGATCAGCGATTGAAAACGGGGGTCCTTTCGCGCCGCCTCGATCGGGGCCGAGGTCTCGGGCTTATAGTAGATCCGGCCCGCCCGCGGATCGAACTCCTCACGGAGATTCATGTAGAACACGTTGAAACCGGCCGCGGTCTCCACCACTCCTTTCCAGGCGAACGGATTGGCGTCAACGGCGAACGCGCCCACCCGGACCGGTGTCGACCCATCGTAGATGTGCGCGTCGAGTGTGCGCACGGCGCGGTCGTGCAGTAGCCAGCGTTCGCCTTCGTAGCAGGCCAGCAGGCAGAGGACAACGACGGCCCAGCCTTTTCCGGAGCCTGGCTTCGCGCCAATCTCTGAGCTCACAAGTCTCGCTAGAGCCGGTAAGGCAACTCCGAGCAGGAGCAGCGCCCAGATGGCAAAGTCCACCACATTCACCGAGTCGAGGCGGAAGAATTCGTTCGAAAACGGCAGCAGCAGCCGGATACCGTAAATGTTGGTCCAATCCATCGCGAGGTGGCTGAGCACTCCGAGCCAGGCGCAGAACCAACCCCAGGCGAGCACGCCCCGTGCCGAATGGCGGTTGCGGTCGACGAGCCACACGATGGCCAACGGCAGAAGAGCGATGAGCGGGGAGAACACGAGCGAGTGCGTCCAGCCGCGGTGCAAGCGCAGGTATTGTCCCGTTCCGCCAAACCAGCTCCAGAGGACGTCCACGTCCGGCGCATTGGCGGCCACCATCATCAGCAGTCCGGCGCGGGGAACCAACGGCCGGACTGCGGCTCGCGCCATCATCAAACCGGTGAGCGTGTGAGTGAGATTATCCAAAGCAACAGGGTAACCTAAGAAGCGGATGAAATACCGTCAACTTGGCAGCACGGGATATTCGGTTTCCGACATCAGCTTCGGCGCCTGGGCCGTGGGCAGCTCATGGGGCGCGGTGGACGACAACGAATCGCTCGCCGCACTGCATCGCGCAATCGACCTGGGAGTGAACTTCATCGACACCGCCGACGTCTACGGGATGGGCCGCAGCGAGCGCCTGATTGCGCGGCTCAGGAAGGAACGCCGCAACGACACCATCGTTGTGGCGACCAAAGCGGGCCGCCGCCTGAACCCGCACAACACCGCCGGCTACAACGCCGCCAATCTGACTGCTTTCATCGAAGATAGCCTCCGGAATCTCGAAACCGACGCCCTCGACCTGGTACAGCTTCACTGCCCGCCCACCGACGTGTACTACCGCCCCGAAGTCTTTGCCGCGCTAGACGACCTCAAAAAGGCCGGCAAGATCCGGCATTACGGCGTGAGCGTCGAGAAAGTGGAAGAGGCGGTCAAGGCCCTCGAATTTCCGGGCGTCGAAACGGTTCAGATTATCTTCAACTGTTTCCGCCTGCGGCCAACCGAAATCTTTTTCCCGCTGGCGTTGAAGCGAAACGCCGGGATCCTGGCACGAGTGCCGCTCGCAAGCGGCCTGCTGTCAGGCAAGTTCAAGAAGGACAGCAAGTTCGAAGCCAAAGATGTGTATAAGAGACAGGGATTCTGATGTTCGACGCCGTGAGTTGTGCCATTCCGGGCGCCAAACGTCCCGAGCAGGTTGAGCAGAACGTGTCCGCTTCCGATCTCCCGCCGCTCGACACTCAAACCATGGCCGCGGTCGAGGATATCTACAACCGGCTTATCCGGGAACAAGTTCATGCCCGCTGGTAATCCTCCCGCGTGCTTCGCGCGTCAGGGAAGTCAGGAGACAAGTCAATGCGATTACTGTTTGCAGTCGGTTTAGCTGTATGCCTCGCGGCCGGAATGTCCGCCCAGAACAAGCCCAAAAAGCCGGCCGATCCGCAGAAGCGCTTCGCCAGGATGGACACCGATCACGACGGCCGTATCTCGCTTGCCGAATATCAGGCGGCAGGAAAGCCCGGCAGCGCGGACAAACGGGCCAAGCGGTTCAAGAAACTCGACACCAATGGCGACGGATATCTCTCGCCCGAGGAACTCGCCGCCGGACTGAAGAAATAGCCGCCTAACGGCCGGAACTGCCGAAGCCGCCGGCGCCGCGTGTGGAATCGCTCAGTTCGCCTTCATCCCACTCAACGGGCTCGTAGCGCGCGATCACCATCTGTGCGATTCGGTCCCCGGCTTCAACCGTGTAGGGAGACAGCCCGAGATTGATCAGGATGACGCGAATCTCGCCGCGATACCCCGGGTCGATGGTGGCGGGGGTGTTCGGCATGCTGATGGCGTGTTTGAGTGCGAGGCCGCTACGAGGGCGGATCTGAGCTTCAAAGCCCGGTGGCAGTTCAATGGCGAGCCCTGTCGGAACCAGCGCCGGCGAGTGCGGTTCGAGAACAACGCGCTCGACGGCTCGCAAATCCATGCCCGCGTCTTCCTCGGGTCCATGAGCGTAATGCGGCAGCGCCGCTTCAGGATGAAGGCGTTTTATGCGAATGCGCATGTCGAACTCGCTATCATAGCTGTTTCATGACCGAATCACGCCCGCGCGTCATTACGGTGGCGCCCCTTCCCCCCGAAAAGTGTGCCTATGCGCTGGCACGCTACAGCCGCTCGCCCGATTCCATCTCTGAGTCGCTCGATTGGGTGCGTAACCACGACTCGGCCAAGTTCCTCGACAGTTTCTATTTTCAGTACGGCCACGCGTCGATTGCCGACCTCGGCCATGTGGTGATGTGCTTCGAAGGGATTAGCGAGTTAGTGGCCACCGAAGTCGAGGATGAGCAGCTTTGGGATGGCCAGGCGCGATCCTCCCGTTATCAGGATTTTGGCCGCTCCGGCTTCGTGATACCGCCGGGGCTCAGTGGCGAGGGCTTGGATCTGTACCGGGAAACCGGCGCGGCGCTCCTCGCGGGATACCGCGAAATCCACGAGAAAATGGCGGCGTTCCTGGCCGCCAAGCATCCGCGCCCGGCCGAAATGAAGGAAGACGCTTACCAGCGCAATATCGCCGCCCGCGCCTTCGATGTGGCGCGGTACCTGCTGTTCTGGGGCGTGCCGACCGGGGTCGGGCAGGTCACCAGCATCCGGACGCTCGAGCGGCAGATCCGGCGCCTCAAAGCTTCGCCTTACGAAGAAGCGCGATCACTTGCCGGCGAGATCGCTCAAGCCTGCGCCCACCGACCCATGTGCGGCCTGGATGAGAGCGCCTCGCATGATCCGGTTGCGCCCACTCTCGCCAAATATGTCGATGCCGACGAGCATGCCGCGGCGGCAAGGGCGCGTGTCGCCGAGTGGGCAGCCGCCAATTTGCCCGCGAGATCGATGGCCGAGCCCGGCATGGTGGATTTGCTGCGGCCTGCCGACACCGCCGCGGAAATCGCCGCCACGCTGCTCTATCCCGTGACGGATCGCCCGTTCCGCGAGCTCTACGAAACGGCCCGAGGCTGGAGCGCGAAGATGCGCGCCGAAGTGATCGATGCCGCTCTCGAGTCGCGCACGCGCCGCGACGAGTTTCTCCGCGGCTTCCGATCCGCGCCCTATGCTTTCGACATCGTCATGGACATCGGCGCATACCGGGACATGCACCGCCACCGCCGCTGCCAGCAGTTCCGCCAGAACTATGGCGTCGACCTCGGATTCGACACGCCGCAGGTCATCTGCGATGCGGGCCTGAAGGCGCTGTTTGAGGACCACCTCCTGCGAGCGCGCCACGCATTTTCCGCACTTGCCGCGCCGCATGGCGATTACATCCTCCCCTTTGCCACACGGTCGCGTTTTCTTTTCAAAATGGATTTCGCCGAAGCCGAGTACATCGCCCGGCTGCGCAGCGGCGTAAAAGGACACTTCAGCTACCGCATCGTTGCATGGGAGATGAAGCGCGCCATGGACGCGCTCGAGCCCGAGCTCGGCCGGCTGATGCAGGCCACCGAGCCTTGGATTGAAGATCCGCTGAAACGCTAGACCGCCAGCGCCTCGAGGCTCTTCAGTTTCGCCGCCAGCGTGGTCCGCTTCAGCCCGAGCATCTCGGCCGCCTGTTTCTTGTTGCCCTTCGTTTTCTGCAGCGCCTGCTCCAGGATATTCCGCTCGATGGCGCCTACGGTCCGTTCGAAGTCGAGTCCATGTTCGGGGACCGTAATCGGCGTTACCGCCGGGCGCTGCGGCAGACGCACCGCCGAGGGACCGGGCAGCCGGAAATCCGCCGGGTACAGCACCTCACGGTCACCGCTCAGGATCATGGCCATCTCGACCAGGTTCTCAAGCTGCCGCACGTTTCCCGGCCAGTGATATCGCGTCAACCGGTCCGCCGCCTCGCGGGAGAGCTGCTTTTCCGGCAGGCCCTCGGCCGTGGCTACTTTGGAAATGAAATGCCGGATGAGCAGCGGAACGTCTTCCAGGCGGTCGCGCAGCGGCGGTAACTGAATGGGAATCACGTTCAGGCGATAGTACAGGTCCTCCCGAAAGCGCCCGTCGTGTGCCCGTTCGCCGAGATCGACATTGCAGGCTGCCACCACGCGTACGTCCACGCGGATCGTTTCCGAACTACCCAGCCGCTGAAACTCGCGTTCCTGAAGTACGCGCAGCAGTTTTGTCTGTACCTCAAGCGGCATTTCCGCAATTTCATCGAGAAAGAGCGTGCCGCGATGCGCCTGCTCAAAGCGTCCCGCTCGTTGAGCCACCGCTCCGGTAAAAGCGCCGCGTACATGCCCGAACAACTCGGCTTCAAGCAGGTTCTCCGGAAGCGCCGAGCAGTTCACCGCAACCATCGGATGCTGAGCGCGATTACCGGCCAGATGCAGCGCCCGGGCAACGAGTTCCTTTCCCGTGCCGGTTTCGCCTGTGATCAGAACCGTGCACCGCCGGGGCCCGAGCAAGCGAATACTGTCGAGCAGGTTCCCAATCGCGGCGCTGCGCCCGATGAGCAGGCTGCTCCAGCTCTCGTCAGCGCCCGAATCGTGCCGTTCCGCGCGCACCTGTTCACACGCCGCCTCGAGGATCATGCGCAATGCTCCGGCCGAAACCGAACGGTCGACGAAATGAAACGCCCCGAGCTTGGTAAGCCGGACCGCTTCAGACAGGTCCGGCCTGGCGTTGCGAATCAAAACCGGAACATCCGGCCGGAGGCGCGCCAATTCCTCGAGCAACTCGCCGCTTTCCCAGTCCGGCACCGGAGCATTCAGCACCGCGGCGTCGAAACGACCCGCCCGCATGCGCTCCAGCGCCTCGTCGCCGGTATCGGCCAAGGTGAGCGACAAGCCTTGGGATGTTTCGAGCGGGCAAGCTTGCCCTTCGTCCTGAGCACAAATCCAGAGAATGTTCATGGCCGCGTCCCCACGTGAAGAGAATACGAAAGCATTGCTTCTCATCCATCGACGCCTGCTCGAAACGCTTTAGATGAAATTTTTGCTTAGTCCTTTGATAACTTCGGGTTAGGCTGTGTTTGGCGGGGGGTAGTACTAGCGCAGGAAAGCGCCCAAACCAGTTTCGCGCAGCGCCTCGGCAGCAATACGGGCGTTGATCTCGGCGCCCTCCCGCGAGGTATGCGTGTGGTCGCCGTGGAACAGCGCGCCGGCCTTTTCGCTTCCCATCTGTTCGTAGCGTGCGGCGATGCGTTCGTTCAAATCCACGAATGGAACGGCGGCCGTTTCGGCAACGGATTTCGCCCACGCGGCATAGGGTTCGCGCACCACCCTGCCGTCACGCCAGTTATTGCGCGGAACCGGCGAGCAAATCATCGGGGTGGCGCCTTCAAACTGAGCTTCGGCGATCAGTTTACGCAGATACCAGCCGTAGCTATGAATCACTTCGTGTCTGCCGTTCAGAAGGTTGTCGATTTCTTCGGTTTCCTGGCCAATGCCGCGGATAGTTCCCCGGGCTCGCGAATTGTCATTGATCGGCGAGGCATCGTTGTGGCCGAACTGAATGAGAACGAAGTCACCGGGTTGGATCTGTTCGCGCACGCGGTCCCAGTGGCCTTCCGAGATGAACGTACGGCTGCTGCGCCCGCCAAGGGCCCGGTTGGCGATCTGGATGCGTGCCGTGTCAAAGAACGGCGCAATCAGGTCTCCCCATCCCCATTGCCCGTTGGCGCCGTTGCCCTGGCCGTTGCGGACCGTCGAATCGCCGATAATCCAAAGCGTCGGCGGGTGATTTGTCTGGGCAACTGTAAGCAGGGCAAACGCGAGTCCAAACACGCAGCGGCGGAGCATTCCTTTATGATCCCCGAAAAATCCGGTACTCTGGTAACAGCCATGGCGAGTATAGCCCGCCGTCCCGTAAAGCCCGCCGAGGTAAGCGAGACCAAGCGCGACCTTCACGATCCAGCCCTGTACGTGAACCGCGAACTGAGCATGCTGCAGTTTCAAAAGCGCGTGCTCGAAGAAGCGCAGAACCCGGCAACGCCGCTGCTTGAACGCGTCAAGTTTCTCTCGATTCTCGGGTCGAACCTCGACGAGTTCTTCATGGTGCGCGTGGCGGGACTGCAGAACCAGGTGGAAGCCGGTCTGCAGGACACGGGTCCCGACGGCATGTCCCCGCGCCAGCAGTTGGACGCGATTCGCGTGGGCTACGAAGCCCTGATTGAGGAAGCGCACCGTTGCCGGCGCGATATCTTCGACACGCTCGCCGTGGAAGGCATCCGCATTCTGAATTACACGGATCTGTCCGAGGAGCAGCGGGAAATCGCGCGGTCGTACTTTCACGAGACGATTTTTCCGGTTCTAACCCCGCTGGCCTTCGACCCGGGCCGTCCGTTCCCGCACATTTCCAACCTCAGCCTGAATTTTTCGATTTTGATCCGCGACTCGTCGGGCGATAATCACTTTGCCCGCCTCAAGGTGCCCGATACCCTGCCGCAGTTGATCGCGTTGCAGAAAAGCGCCAAGGCTTCCGGTCCTCTCGATTTTGTCTGGATCGAGCAGGTGATTCAGGTGAACCTGCAAGCGCTGTTTCCGGGCATGGATGTAGTGGAGTCGCACCTGTTCCGGATCACGCGGGGCGCAGAAGCCGAAATCCGCGAACTCGAGGCCGAAGATCTCCTAGAAACGGTGGAGGAAACAGTCCGGCAGCGGCGGTTCAACGATGTCGTGCGGCTTGAAGTCGGCAACGACATGCCCGAGGGCGTGCTTCGAATTCTCGAGCACAATCTTGAGATCGACAACGGCGAAGTGTTCCGGTTCGATGAACCGCTCGGATTGGTGAGGCTGCGCCAACTGGCGAGCGTCGACCGTCCTGAACTCAAGGAAAGCGCGTTTGTCAGCCGCGCGCTCGAATCGAGTTTCGAAGACAGCGATATCTTCTCCACCATCCGCCGCGGCGACATCCTGCAGCACTATCCTTTCGATTCCTTCCAGCCCGTGGTGGATTTCCTGCGCACCGCCGCGCACGATCCCGATGTGCTCGCGATCAAGATGACGCTCTACCGCGTGGGGCGGAATTCACCCGTGGTGAAAGCGCTGCTCGAAGCCATGGCCGAAGGCAAGCAGGTGGCCGTGCTCGTGGAACTGAAAGCGCGGTTCGACGAGGAAAGCAACATCGAATGGGCGCGCGCTCTCGAACGCGAGGGCGTTCACGTGGTTTACGGACTGGTTGGGCTGAAGATCCACGCCAAGGTGGCCATGGTGGTCCGCCGCGAGGGCGATTACATTCGCCGCTACGTGCATCTTTCAACAGGCAACTACAACGCCGTCACCGCGCACCTCTATACCGATCTCGGGCTTTTTACCTGCGACCCGGATATCGGCGCCGACGTTACGGATCTGTTCAACTACCTGACGGGTTACTCCGCCAAGGCCGATTACCGCAAGCTTCTGGTGGCGCCGATCAACCTGCGCAAGGGGCTTGAGGCGCTGATTCGCCGCGAGATCGCCCACGCTCAAGCCGGGCGCCCCTCGTTGCTGATTGCCAAGGTAAACTCGCTCATTGACCCGCGCATTATCCGCTTGCTGTACGAAGCGTCGCAGGCCGGCGTGCAAGTGGACCTGCTGGTGCGCGGCGTCTGCTGTCTGCGCCCCGGTATTGCCGGCGTGAGCGACAACATCACGGTCACCAGCATTGTCGGCCGGTTCCTCGAGCACAGCCGCATTTTTTATTTTCTCAACGGCGGCGACGACGAAGTGTATCTCGGTTCGGCCGACCTGGCGCAACGCAATATCAACCGGCGAGTGGAAGTCATTTTCCCGGTTCACAAGTCAGCCCTGCTGACGCACCTGCGCGACAAGGTGCTCGCTCTCTACCTTGCCGACAACGCCAAGGCGCGGCGTATGCAGCCTGACGGGAGCTACGTTCGTCTGAGTCCGGCTGAAGGAGAATCAACGATCAATAGCCAGGCTCGCCTGTTGAAGGATGCTCGAAAACGTTAACCTGAAGCGCAAGTTAACGCGCAAGGAATACAGCCGCGAAATGCCTGCCTTGCAGCGCAGGCTGTACGATCTCGAAAAAGCCTGTTGGGACCGCCGGATTCCCTCGATCGTCATCTTTGAAGGCTGGGATGCCGCGGGCAAGGGCGGCGCCATTCAGACGCTCACCCAGCGGCTCGATCCGCGCGGCTTCAAACTGCATTCCACCACGCTGCCCCGCACCTTCGAGCAGCAGCGCCCCTGGCTGTGGCGCTTCTGGCTGCTGGCGCCGAATCGCGGCGAGATGGTGATTTTCGATCAAAGCTGGTACGACCGTGTTCTGATCAAGCGCGTTGAGGGCATCATTCCCGAAAAGCTCTGGCGCTCGGCTTACTCCGATATCATCGACTTCGAACGGATGCTCGCCGACGATGGGACGATTCTTCTGAAGTTCTTCCTCCATATCACCAAGAAGGAGCAGAAAAAGCGCTTCGAGAACATGGCGAAGGACCCGCTCGAAGCCTGGCGCGTGACCAAAGACGACTGGGCACGCCACCGTAAATACGACGACTACCGCATCGCCGCCGAAGAGATGCTCGAGCGCACCGAGGCCGAGTACGCGCCGTGGACCATCGTTGAGGCGACCTCGCGCTGGTGGGCCCGCCGAAAGATCATGCGGACCATCATCAGCGCCCTCGAGCACCGCCTGGGCGCCGATGCGCCGCCGCGCGACGACTCCGAACTCGCCGCCGGACGTGATGCCGACCTGCGAGCCGCCATGGATTCCATCGATCCGGGGCAGGGAGGCGACTGATGCTCGAAACTCTCGACCTCGATCTCGCGCTCGGACGGGAAAAATACGTCAAGGAAATCACCCGCCGGCAGGTTCAACTGCGCGAACTCGCCTGGCAGGTTTACGCGCAGCGCCGGCCCGTGGTTTTGGTTTTTGAGGGTTGGGATGCGGCCGGAAAAGGCGGAGCCATTAAGCGCATCACCGAGAAGATGGATCCGCGCGGATACGTCGTGTATCCCATCAGCGCGCCGCAGGGCGAAGACAAGACGCGCCACTACCTCTATCGCTTCTGGCGCAGGCTACCCGAGCGCGGCCAGATCGCGATTTTCGACCGTTCCTGGTATGGCCGCGTGCTCGTCGAGCGCGTCGAGGGTTTTGCTTCTGAAGATGCCTGGCGCCGCGCCTACAAAGAGATCAATTCGTTTGAACGCCAGCTTCGCGACTTCGGCACCATCCTGGTGAAGTTCTGGATTCAGATCTCTCACGACGAACAGTTGCGGCGTTTTGAAGAACGCAAACGCATTGGCTACAAAGCCTGGAAGCTGACGGACGAAGACTGGCGCAATCGCGAAAAATGGCCGCTGTACGAAGAAGCCGTCGAGGAGATGCTGCTTCGCACCTCCACGCGCACCGCGCCGTGGACGCTGGTCGAGGGCAACGACAAGTATTGGGCCCGCGTGAAGGCGCTCACTCGGTTGGTGGAGGTCCTCTCCGCCGAGTTGAACTACACTCCGGCCGATCCGCTCAAGCGGGTGAAATCGAAAAAACGAGGGAAATGACCAACTACGACGAAGTGCTCAAGCGCGCCGCATCGGTGAAACTGCTGTTGATGGACGTGGACGGCGTGATGACCGACGGAAAATTGTACAACGTGCCCGGTCCGGATGGAGCGATGGCCGAGACCAAAGGGTTCAACGCTCAGGACGGCATCGCCCTGCAATGGCTCAACTGGTACGGGATCGCGACCGGGGTAATCAGCGGTCGCGTTTCGCCCGCAACCGCCGAGCGCGCCAGGCAGTGCAAAATGAAATACGTTTACCAGGGCCACATCGAAAAGATACCGATCCTCGATGAGATCATGGCCGATTGCGGCGCTTCGCCGGCCGAAGTAGCCTACATCGGCGACGACCTCACCGATATCGTTATCATGCGGCGTGTCGGGCTTTCGTTCGCGCCCGCCGATTCGCGTCCGGAGACCAAATCGGCGGCGTCGGCAGTTCTGGACTGTTGCGGCGGGCAGGCTGCCGTCCGCGAGGCTTGCGAGGTGATTCTCAGGGCCAAAGGCCACTGGGACGAACTGCTGCGCAAGTACGAAGTGATATGATCGCCTGACAACATGCCCGTTCAAAACTACCAAAACCATACTCAACGCGTGGCCGGGTTTCTGACGCTCGGCGCGGTTCTGGCCCTCACCATGGGCGGCGCGGTGGTGAATCTCAAGGACTCCATCGGCAACCACGAGCGGCTTTACAGCGCGGCGCTGATCCTGGTGCTGGTCATTTGCATTTTATGGACCGCTTATTACGCTCGCACGTTCGCTCTGAAAGCACAGGACCGCGCCATTCGGGCTGAAGAGAACCTGCGGCACTACGTCCTTACCGGGAAACTGCTCGACCCGCGCCTCGACGTTCGCCAGGTCATCGCTCTCCGTTTCGCAAGCGACGCTGAGTTTGTCGCGCTCGCCGCTCGCGCGGCTGAGGAGTCGATGAAACCGGACGATATCAAGCGCGCGATCACCAATTGGCGCGCGGATCTCCACCGGGTGTGATTCGCGGCGCCGCATCCTCCATGGCGCGGTGACCACCGGCCTCTCCTGCGCAAACGCAGTCAATCTTCACCACCGGAATCCATCGATGGTTCCAGTACGTTGGGGTGTAGACTCACGACTGTTGTCCTAGCCACGGCGACTATACCAATCGGAGTCTTGTAGCAAAACGCTAAGTCGTTTACCGTTGACTGGGAGGTTCGATGAACCTGCGTGTTCAACAACAGAAGCCTCTGAGTAGAATCGTGTGACTTCGCTTTGCGGCTCACCGGGCCAACGGCGGCGGATCTGGCGTTTGCCAGCCCTGCCGTTCGGACGCTCGAAGAGCCGTGAGGCAGTGAGTTGCTTTTCTCGTGGCGGGTGTCCGGAGCGGCCGGACAATGGCGACCGATGTCGCTAAAGGCAGGGACAACATGTGCCCTCCACCATACGGTCTGTAGCTCGCGGACCGGCGCCCGTCGTGAGGGAAGTACAGGTCTGGCGGTGCGCTCAACGTATCGGCTTCACACCGGTTCGTTGGGTACCTCGCGTGAAGCTGATGCGCATCCGAGGGGCGCACCGCCAGTTCAATGTTCGGTTTTCTGATCCTTCATCAGCAATCGGCTCAGCCGGTGCGAATTTCCCACGACAAATAGACTTGAGCCCACCATCGCCGCCGCCGCCACAATTGGGTTCAACGCCCCCGCGGCCGCCAGCGTAATTCCAAGCACGTTATAAAAGAACGCCCAGAAAAGGTTCTGCCGGACGACGCGCAGCGTTGCCGCCGCGATGTCGAAAGTCTGCGCGACGCGGCGCAGGTCGCTGGTCATGAGCACCACGGAAGCGGCGCTCATCGCGATGTCGGTTCCCGAACCCATGGCTACTCCAAGCTGTGCCGCTGCCAGCGCTGGAGCGTCGTTTACGCCATCGCCCACCATCGCCACCCGGTGGCCGGCGGCGCGGAGCGACGCGAGCAGCCCGAGCTTTTGTTCGGGCAGCAACTCGCCTTCGGCACGGCTTGCTCCCACCGCCTCGGCGGCTGAGCGAGTTGCCGCCACCGAATCTCCCGATGCGATCACCACGTGCATTCCGCGGCGCTTGAGGGTGCCGACCACCCCGGACGCTTCCGGACGCGGCTGGTCGCCAAAGATCAGAGAGCCGCGCACGGCGCCCTCCCAGCCGTATTCCACAATCGTTTCTCCGGCTCCCGGCGAAACGACAGGAACCGCGCTCAGCGAGCATTGGGAGGCCGCAAAGGCACGCGAGCCGATGAACACGCGCTTGCCGTCGACGGTGCCCGCTATGCCGCGACCCTTCACGACGGTGATCTCGCCGGCCTGAGGCAGGTCCGTGAACCCTTCGGCCCGGGCCGCTGCGACAACCGCCCTTCCTAGAGGATGCTCGGAATAGCGCTCGATTGCCGCCAGCAGGGGAAGGTGGGTGCGGTCAAATTCGACGAGGCGGAAATCGCCTTCCGTGATCGTGCCTGTTTTGTCGAAAACCACCGTGTCAATCCGCCCCGCGGTTTCGAGCACACGCGTGTCGCGGATCAGGATGCCGAGTCTCGATGCCGCTCCGACTGCCGCGGTAAGCGCGAGTGGAGTTGCGATGCCGAGGGCGCACGGGCAGGCGATCACCAGTACCGTTATGGCGCGCATAACCGCCACCGCAAGGGGACTGCCGGTCAGATACGTGCCGGCGCACACGGCGATTGCGATCAAGATCACGAGCGGAACGAAGGCGCGCGACACCCGGTCCACTATGCGCTCAATGCTCGAGCGGGCGCTCAGAGCCTGTTCCACCGATCGAACGATGCGGGCGAGCGTCGAATCCTCCCCCACCGTTGTGGCGCGAATGCGCAGAACTCCGCTGGTGTTGAGGCTTCCCCCCAGCACGGAATCGCCGGCTTGTTTATGGGCGGGCTTGGATTCTCCGGTGACAATGCTTTCGTCCACATGGCAGTCGCCTTCGACGACGACTCCATCGGCGGGAATCCGCTCGCCGGCTTTGACGGTGAAATGGTCCTCCGGCCGCAGCGCCTCGATCGCGACAAAGCGTTCCTGCCCGTTCGAGAGGATTCGCGCCTTGCGGGGCAGCATGCGATAGAGCATCGCAATCGACCGGGCGGCATTCTCCTTTGCGCCGCGCTCCAGGAATTTTCCGAGCAGCACAAGCGTTACGATGGCGCAGGCGATGTCGAAGTAGATGTGAGTGCCGCCCCGGAACGCCTCGACAGCGCTGTAGCCGTAGGCGGAAATGATCCCCAGCGCGAGCAGGCTCTCCATCCGCACCACGCCCTCGCGCAGGCCGCGCCACGCCAGGTCGAGAACGGGCCGCGCCGAGTAAAAGATCACCGGAGCGGCCAGCGTCATCACCACAAACGGCAAGAGCCGCCGCATGCTCCCGTCGAGATGCTCGAAATAGCCGAGGTAGACGGCCAGGTTGAGCATCATGACGTTCACCCATAGAAAGGCCGCCACGCCGAGCCGCAGCACGTGCGAGCGACGGTCCGGATCCGGGTTGGCGTGATCGCCGTCGTATTCGGTGAGCTTGTAGCCAAGCCTGCCGGCGCGTTCCTCGATCCGGCCCGGCGGAAGGTACTGCGGATAAAACCGAACCTTCAGCAGGTCGGAAGTGAACAGGACTTCGGCCGTTGCGATGCCCGGGTCCCCTGCCAGCGTATGCTCGATCAGCCAGGCGCACGAAACGCACCACATGCCGGACACATGGTATAGGCGGTCTTCAAAGGGCGCGCCGGCCGGAATGCTCACCTTGCGCTTTGCCGGCGTATTCGTCGATACCAGCCCGAGTTCCAGGCTGCGTTTGAACAGGTCCGTGTCCCGAAGATCAACGCCGGGCCTGGCGATGCCGCTTTCGACCAGGATGGCGTGAACGTTGGCGCAACCCAGGCAGCAGAAATCGCCTTCCGCGGCAAGGCCGCAGAGTTTGCAGCCCTCCGAGGCGGCGGGCTCGGACTGAAGGCGCGGGTTCATGGCTCAGTAGGACGAACGAGCCGTGTTCTGGGGCTTGCCGTGTTCATCCAGAAACACCGGGTTGGCTTGCTTGGCGATGAAGTAGCACACGATCAGAATGGCGATAAACCACGCCATGATGAATCCCAGCAGTTTTGTCATTTCGGTTTTCCTTCGGGCATGATGAATGTCATCGGAATCGCGTCCGTCTTGGCTTCGGGCTGCGATTCGGCTACAAATTGAAAATGGCTGACCCCGGCGGGCAGAGCGGCGGGTCCCGAGATGATATCGAGTTCCTGACGCAGCGTTTCGCCCGGCGCTACGCGGAGGGGGTTCAGAACGCCCGCAATCCGCGCCCCGGGAAGTTGATCGAGCGAAATCCGGACGCTCGCCGGGTTGGAACTCCGGTTGGCGATTTCTAAACGGAATTTGTTGATCACGTCGCCGTCCGGCGCGAGCGTGTAGAGCGTGGCGCGCTCCGGGTTGATGCGGACCAGAACGGCTCGCCGCATCGACAATGCCACCGTCAGTCCGGACGCGTAGAACAACAGCACCAGCATGACCACGATGCGCTTGGCGTCTCGAACGCCGAGGCGATACCACCACGGCTTGTCCTTCTCCCGCGTCGTTTCTCCACGCTCGCCCCAGGTGTAGTGAATCAGGCCGGGTTTGGGAGTCTTCAGGCGGCCGAGAATCTCGTCGCATGCGTCGATACACTCGCCGCAGTGAATGCACTCGATCTGAAAAGGCGAGTTGCGGATGTCGATGCCCATGTGGCACACCCGGACGCACTTCTTACACTCGATGCAGGTGTGGTTCGGGTCGCGATAGTGCACCAGCAGCGTTTGATCGTCGGCGAGCATGCCTTGCAGATAACCGTACGGGCAAACGGTCGTGCAGAAGCGCTGCCGCAGAAAAGCGAAATCGAGAAAGGTCAGAATCGTCGTAACCGCGCCCGAAATGCCCCCCGCCGTGACGATGTCGAAATGCATGAGCCGGCTCAGCAGGTCGCGCGGCTCGACGAAGTACGAGATGAAGACGAAGGCGAGAAACGTGCTCGCTACCAGCAGGGTCGAGTAAAGCAGGATTCCGGCCACAACCGCGCGCCGCTGTTTCGGCCAGTGTCCGATTTTCTTCTGCACCAGGCGGTTGATGCGGGCTTGGAGCGCGTTTGCCGCCTCGCTGAAAATCATTTGCGGGCAGGCATAGCTGCAATAGACCCGCCCGTAAATCATCGACAACCCGGCGATGACGAACAGCAGGAACATCAGCGCGAAGAAAATGATGCCGAATTCATTGATCCAGAGCTCATATCCGGCGAAGTAGAAACGCTGTTTGGGAATGTCGAACCGGACGATGTTGAAAAACGGCAGAATGCAGAATAGGGCGAAGAAGAAAAAGTGGAGCCGCTTGCGCAAGCGGTGGTACGCCGAAAGAACGACGCCCTGTGCGGCGGGTGTGGGTGCCTGAGTCGTCCCCATAGATTCAATGATGATGCATGTGCGCCGCCGCACTCGCCGGTATCAGTCCGCGCCATACCAGCACGACGCCCATCAGCGCAATCCCGACGGCTGCCAGTTTCTGTGAGCGGAACCGCTGTGTTAGGACGCTCGAAAACGCACCCAAGCCGAGCAGCGGACCCGCCGTGCCAAGCCCGAACGCGGCCATCGATGCGGCCCCCGAGAGCGGCGAAGCGGTCGCAATCGCCTTGAGCAATGCGCCATAAATAAGCCCGCAGGGCAGCAGGCCGAGAACCATTCCCGTCACCAGGCGCGCTCGCGTTCTCAGCAGTCGCCCTCCGAGTCGCGCGACAGTGGAGTTGGTCCCGATCTGCACCAGTCGATTCGACTTCACCGCGCCGAACAGGATCAATCCCGCGAGAATCATCAGCAGGCCGGCGACGACGGCGGCGCGATTCGAAACGCGGTCAATCGCGATCAGCACGTTCACGCCGGTTCCCAGCCATCCGGCCAGCGCTCCCAGCACCGCGTACGTGAGGATGCGCCCCGAATGATAGGCGAGGTGTCCGCCGAGTCCGGCGCGTGTGCCCGAGAGGTCGAGCGACAACACCAGGGGGCCGCACATCTGGACGCAATGCAGGCTTCCGGCCAGGCCCAGCACGAACATCATGGCTGGATCGGTGAAGTTCATTGTGACGCGCCGAGCGGCGAGTACACCAATTTCGCATTGCGAACCGGCACGCTCACGCACTCCCGCCGGAATTCGAAACGCTGCATCGTGATGGCGTGCGTCGGACAGCGTGCCGCGCACATCGCGCAGCGGATGCACGAGGTTTCGTCCTTCATCATCACGCCGCCGAGCGCGTCGAGTTGCTCCGGGCTCAAGGCGCGGAATTCGTCGATCCCGACACCGAAGTTTTCGGCCGCCAGCGCCGCGAAGCCGTCGTTTGAAATCAGCTTGCTCAAACCCACCAGGCGGATCAGGTTTTCCGGGCAGACGTCCACGCAGCCGTTGCAGGCGATGCAATTCGGCGTGTTGAAGACCGTGTTGACGTTGCACCGCAGGCAGCGCGTGCCCTGAACCTTTGCCGCGGCCTCGGGGAAGGGATCCTCGACAATATCGATGCTCGTCGCGCGGCGGTTCACTTCGATCACCGGAGGCTCCGCGCGCGGAATGCGATTCCAATCGTCAACCATCGTGTAATGAGCGGGCGACCAGTTCTTCCGCACCGCGATATCGGTGCGCGTTCCGCGCAGATAATCGTGCATCGACCGTGCGGCAATCTGCGCCGACGCGATGGCGTTGATGAACAGCTTGGGACCGTGCGCCACGTCGCCGCAGGCAAAGACATCCGGCGCGGTGGTTTGGTAGGTCTCCGGATTCACTTTGATCAGGCCGCGCTCGCTCGCGATGCCGTCCTCGGGCGCGAGGAATGTCAGGTCCGAAGTCTGGCCGATCGCGAACATAATGGTGTCGGCCTCGATGTCGGCCACATCGTTGTCGTCGAATTGCGGGTTGAAGCGGCCGGTAGCGTCGAACACCGTGGTGCAGCGGACCGTGCGCAGCGCGTACGCCTTCCCCTTCTTTTCGAGGATCGCCTTCGGCCCGCGGCCGTTGTGCAGGTGAATGCCTTCCTCTTCGCCTTCTTCGATCTCGCGCTTGTCGGCCGGCATCTGTTCCCGGCCCTCGAGGCAAACGACGTGGACCTCTTTATCGCCGCTCAGGCGCAGCGCCGACCGCGCGATGTCGTACGCCGTCTTTTCGCCGCGCTCAATCTCGGCGTCGGTGTCCTCGCGCTCCTGTTCGCTGTCCACCGGACGGATGGCGGAACGGGCCACGTCGTAGGCCACGTTGCCGCCGCCAATCACCACCACGCGGCGGCCGAGGGGCAGGGGAGTGCCTTCGTTGAACGAACGCAGAAAGTCGAGTCCGTCGTAAACATTCGGGAGATCGGCGCCCGGAATGGGCAGCTTCCGCCCTTTTTGAAGGCCGATGCCCAGGAAGATCGCTTTGAATCCCTGCCGGCGCAGATCGGCAATCGTAAAATCCCGCCCTAACTTGAGATTGCATTTCAGTTCGGCGCCGAGCGAAAGAATGGCCTGAATCTCGTTGCGGACCAGATCGCGCGGCAACCGGAACACCGGCACGCCCGCGGTCAGCATCCCGCCCGGTTCCGAGTACGCCTCGAAGATGGTGACCTTGTAGCCGATGCGGCTCAGGTCGTGCGCTACCGTCAGACCCGCAACGCCCGCGCCGATCACCGCCACCCGTTCTCCTTCGCCGTGATTCGGGGGCAGCATCGCTGTGTTGCAGGCATCGTTGTAGGTCGTATAATCGCCGGTCTCCGGTCCGTACTGGTCGGTGACGAAACGTTTGAGCGCGCGGATCGAGACCGGCGAATCCACTGAACCGCGCCTGCAGTTCATTTCGCACGGCGCGCCGCAGACGCGCCCGCAAATCGAGGCAAACGGATTGGTGGCGCGCGCGAGCCGGTAAGCGTCTTGGTAGCGCCCGTCGGCGATCGCGGTCACGTAGCCGCAAGCATCTGTATGAACCGGACATGCGTCCGCGCACTTCACCTGCCGCATCCAGTATTCGGTTGCGTCGGGCGGCTGAATCTGAACCAGGGCGTCACTCATATAGAAAAGGATCGGAACGGCGGCGCAGAGAGGCCGCCGCTCGCGAATTACTCATCGTGCGGCTTGCCGAATGCGAAGACGATCATGGCAATGAAAAAGGCGACGCAGAGCGCCACGATGCCGTACATCAGGCCTTCGGAGGTCTGCGACGCTTTGTTGAACTGCTGCACCAGCGGACCGCGGTCGGCGTGCCCCACCTCGCCGTACATGTAGATAATGAGGTACGCCGCGCAACCTAGGAAGACCACGAAGTAGCTGGCTTTCAGGAAGACCGGTACATCGGTGCCCTTCTTTTCCGTAATCCATCCGCCGGCGATGTCTTTCACCGGAACGGTTTCCTTTTGATCAGCCATTTGGAGTTTCCTCATCTTTCAACATCTGGTATTTCGCATCTTCACTGTGCGGTCCCCAGTAGCCATGCCGGCGGGACCGCCACATGAAGAAGATCCCGCCCGCCAGAAACAGAAAGAACATCAGGTAGGCGAGAAAGATGCTCGGGTAAGAATAGTCCGTCATCGTGAGCGCCTCACTTCTCGTAATCCTGGTTCGGACGCCAGTCCTTGGCGCGTCCGAGCGTCTGCAGGTAAGCCACCAGAGCCTGGAATTCTTCTTCGTTCGAAGCGATCCAGGGGAAGGGCGGCATGATGGAGCCAGGCACCAGGTCGCGCGGATTTCGGAAATGGGTTCGGTGCCATTGTGTGTCGTACTTGCCGCCGACACGCGCCAGGTCCGGTCCCGTTCGCTTCGTGCCGAACATGTGCGGATCGTCGTACACGAATTCGTCCGGCGTCGAAATCGGCGCATCCACTCCCCGCCATCCATAACGCTTGGTGTCGGCGAGAATGGTGCGGATCTGCTGCGTATGGCAATACCAGCAGCCTTCGCGTACGTAGACCGCCCGCCCTTTTAGCTGCTGAGGCGTGTATTTCACCAGTTTGCCGGTGGGTCCCTTCGAAGGATCGCTGTTCTCGAAAGGTTTCGACCAGCTTTTGTCCACGATCGGCGGAACCACCGTCGTCAGGATGCCGCCGATGAAAAAGAACACCAGCGCCGCAACCACGAACCCGATCGCGCTCTTGTCGGTTTTGTTAAGCATTGGACACCCCCTTGGCAATCGCGGGTTCTTTCGCGCCCGCAATCGTCGCCATGAAGTTGTACATGAACAGCGTGATGCCGGTGAACATCAGAATTCCGGAGAAGAACCGGACCACCCACACCGGCTTCAAAGCCTTCACCGTGTCGATGAACGGAATTGCCGGGTTGTTCCATTGCCAGCCCTGCCAGAAGCCGCCGAGCCACAGTGTCGTGAAAAAGCCAAGACCGCCGATCATCAGGAACCAGTAGCTCCAGTTGGCCACCGCCTCGGAATGCAGCCGCGTGTTGAACATCCGGGGCAGCACGTAGTAGGTGCCGGCGATCGCGAAGAACGAGAAGGCCCCGAGCACGGCCATGTGCGCGTGTCCGGGAATCCAGTCGGTTTTCGAAACAATCGCGTTTACAGTGCGCAGCGAATGCATCGGACCCTGGAAGCAGGTGAGCAGGTAAAACACCACGCCCGACATCAGGAACTTCAACGGCACATTCTCCCGCAATTGGTGCCATTGTCCCTTCATCGTGGCGAAGAAGTTGTAAACCACCGTCCAGACCGGAATCAGCAGCATCACCGAGAAGGCGATCGAGATGGTTTGCAGCCACTGCGAAATCGGACCGTGCAGCATGTGGTGAGCGCCGGTCCATACATAGATGAACGCCAGCGCCCAGAAACCGATCATGGACAGTTTGTGGCTGTGGAGCGGAGCGTTCGATGCTTTGGGAATGAAGTAGTATGCCAGCGCCAGCCCCACCGGGGTGAAGATCAGGCCCACGGCATTGTGGACGTACATCCAGTTCAGGTTCGCCTGGTTGACGCCGGTGGTGAACAGCGTCGCGAAGTTACCCGTGAGGTAGACGAATGCCGTCCACAAAATTGTTCCGAGCGTGTACCAGATGGAAACGTACATCTGTTCGTACTTACGCGTCGCGACCGTCATAAAGATGTTGGTCCCGAACATAATCCACGCCACCACCACCAGAATGTCTTCCCACATCGGCAGCTCGGCGTACTCCCAACCCTGATTGTGCCCGGCGAGCAGTTCCACCACCGCACCCAGCACAATGACGTTCCACAACGCCGCCGTCGCCACGCCGAGCTTCTCGCTCCACAGCTTGACGCCGCAGAGCCTCGGAATCAAGTAATAGCTGAGGCCCATATCCGCCGCGAGCAGCCATCCGAACAGCATGCCGTTGACGTGCAGGGGCCGCAGCCGGCCGTAGGTCAGAATCGACACCGTGCCCAGCAGTTCCGGCCAGACGAACTTGGCGGCGATGGTGACGGCGATGATTCCGACGATGAAAAAGTACGATACCGAACTGATCAGGAACCACTTCGCGGTGGTATCGGTGTGAACCGTGGTAACCGCCGGAGAGGAACTGGTCGCGGCATAGATTTGTTGTTGTTCCATCTAGTGCACTCCCATTGATGCGCTCATTTGCCCTTGCGCCGGGGCGGCGTTCAAACTGCGGATGAAATTGACGAGATCGCCGGCGTCCTGTTGCGTCAGTCCGTAGTCGATCCAGGGCGGCATGGCGGTTCCCTGCACGCCGTACAGAATGGAATCCATCAGCCGCCGGTCGTTGGTTGCGTTGACAAACCAGCGGTTCCGCAGGTTGCGCGGATGCGGCAGGATGTCGAGCGAGTTGGGGCCTTTGCCGTCGCCTTTCTTGCCGTGGCAGCCGGCGCAGCGGTTCACGAATGTGGCCTCGCCGCGCGCGATCGATTCCTTCGAAGCCGCGACAGGATTGGTGTCCGGCAATGGATGCGGCTTCAATTCGCGCCGTTTCTCCTTCACGAAGGTCGCGGCGATGTAGTCGTAGGCGGCGCGAATCTGTTCGTCGCCCATCACTTTGCCCCAGGCCGGCATGGATGTTCCGCCCACGCCTTCCTTGATGGAGCGCAGGAACCGCTCCTCGGGCTTCGAAGTGAAGAACGAACTCTTGGTGAGGTCGCGCGGCGCGGGGTCGATGTAGTAGGCGATGGGGCCCTTGCCGTCACCCTTCTCGCCGTGGCAGCGTGAACAATATGTCTTGTACGTCTCGGCGCCGCTCAGCACGGCGGGCTTGTTCTTGAGCGTCAGCAGGTAGGCCGAGATGGGCCGGAACTCCGTTTCCGGGAACCGGAAAGCCGGCATGATGGAGTCCGGCACCCGCGAACGCGGATTCTTGAAGTGATCCATCAGCCACGCTTCGTCCTTCATGTTTCCTTCAAACGAAAGATCCGGCGCGATGCCCCCGTCTTCGTTGAGAATCTTGTGACAGGCGGCGCAGGCGTGCTGCTTGACCAGTTCACGGCCTTGCGATGCCGCGTCGCCTCCGGTTTTGAGCACCGCCGGAACGACCCCGCCCGGAGCCTCACCCTTTGACGCCGCAAGCCGCGAACGGTAAACGGCAAGCCCGGTTTCGTTCAGGTTCACGCCGTGGCGGCTCTTCAGGAAGATCACCAGGTCGCGCACTTCTTCGGGCTTCAAATTGAACTTCGGCATGAACGACGTCGCCAGGTTTGCGCGCGGTTCGACGATCGACTCCCACAGGTAGTCGATCTTGAACTTCTTTCCCACTTCGGTCAACTCCGGCGCGAGCGTGCCTTCCGACAGTCCTTCGATCTTGTGGCAGCCATAGCAGTTGGTCTTGAAAAACAACTCCCGGCCGTGGTTGACGTGCGGCGTGCCGGCGAAATTCTCCTCCGTGTGGCACTGCGCGCAATTGGCCTCCATGAACTCCTTGCCTTTCAGGAAGGGAAGGAAATCCTTGCGCCACTTGGGCTGTGTGACATAGCCGAGCAGCGGATCCGGCCAGTATTCGTCCTGCCCGTGCGCGTACTCCTCTTCAAGACCCCGCCCCTGTCCGTCGTGGCAGACCGTGCAGCCGAAATCGTTGAACTTGTGCCGCCGTTCCCAGCGCCCGTTTACCTGCACATCACCGAGCGCGGCTGAATAAGGATGCGTCTTGAGCGGCTGAAAATGATCCTTGAATCGAGGATCGTCGCTCGCCAGATGGCAGGTGGTGCAACGGTCGACGCGCTTGTCGCCGAAACTGGTCACCTGAATCTGCTCGATTTTCGGGCTGCGCGAGGCCAGTTCGGACCGCTCGGCGTCATTGCGCGCGCGCGTCCGCGCCTGGTCGAAATACGCAGTCTGGTGGCGTTCCCATTTATGAAAGAACTGATCGTAGAAAACTATCCCGTGGACCACCAGAACCACGAGGCTTGCAATTGCGAGTGCCAGTTTCATAGGTCTGCTTTCATGAGCTACCAGGGAGAGACAAACTCCCAATTAGGACCGCGGAAGAACGTTCCGATAATGATGAGAATCACGTTGATCAGCGCAAAGCTGCAGAACAGGACGTTGGCCAGAAAGCGCTCGCGGGCAAACCAGCGCCCGATTCCAACCGGTTTCCGGTCGAGATACGGAACCAGCAGAAGCAACAGCACCTCGGCGGTCGGAATCCCCACGCCGCCCCAAAATGCCGAGTAGCTCACCAATTCCTGGAGTCCGAGGAAATACCATGGCGCTTTCGCCGGGTTCGGCGGGTGCATCACGTTCACCGGCTCTTCGAGCGGCGCGTTGAACAGCAGCGATACGGCGAGCACTCCCGCCACCGTCAGCACGAAGACGAACAGTTCGGCCATCAGAAGATTCGGCCAGCTGTAAACGGAGTTGTCGGGCACATTGCCGACCTTGGTGAACGGACCCCGCACGAATCCCATCAGCCCGAACGTCTTGCTCCCGGGCGCGGGCGTCGCCACCACTTGCACGGACATCTGTTGCGCGGTGACGCCCTCGGCTTCAGGAGGACGCGAAAGGCCGCCGTCCTTGCGAATCCGCCAGAAGTGCACCGCTACCATCAACGTCAGCACCAATGGAAGCACCGCGATGTGGAGAACGTAAAAGCGAAGCAGCGCCTCTTGTCCAACCGTCTGGTCGCCGAGCAGCAGAAACTGGACCGTTTTGCCCATCCCGGGCGCATACGCGGCGATCGACGTTCCCACCGTGATCGCCCAAAAGGCAAGCTGATCCCACGGCAGCAGGTATCCCGTGAAACTCGAGAACAGCGTGAGCAGGAACAGCCCGACGCCGATCAGCCAGTTGAACTCGCGCGGCTTTTTATAAGAGCCGGTGAGGAACACGCGGGCCATATGCAGCGCCACCGCCGCCACCATGCCGTGTGCCGCCCAGCGGTGCATATTGCGCAGAAACGTGCCGAACGCAACCGACCCGCGCAGGTCGAGCATCCGGTCGTAAGCCTGCGTCGTCGAGGGCACGTAATAGAACATGAGCAGCACGCCCGTGACGGTAAGGATCAGGAAGAGAAAGAACGAGATCAGCCCGAGCCCCATCGTGTACAGCGGCCGGATGGTGTTCCGGTTCACCTTCACCGGATGAATGTGCAGGAAGAAGTTCGTGAATGAGGTCTGCGACGCGCCCAGATCGGAATGCGGCAGCGGATGCCGGAAAATCGACGACCAGACGTTGCGGGGAAGTTCTACCAGCGTGGTGATCAGTCCGCCCTTGGTTTCTTGCGGCGGCGGTTGAGGAGGGGCCTGGAGTTCGCTCATACGTTGTAGTAGCTGCCTGGGTTGATCTGAATATTGGTGTCCACTTCGAGTTCGCCGTTCGGCGCCAGCGTCACCTGGAACCACGGCAGCGGTTTCGGCGCGGGACCGCCGGTAACCGTTCCGTCCTGGTCATACCGCGAGCCGTGGCACGGGCACGCGAAACCCGTATCGGCCACGCCGACAATACAGCCGAGATGCGTGCACGTGGTCGAAATCGCCGCGATCTTGTTTCCTTCGCGGACCACGCAAATCCGCCGCGTGTCCATCGCCACGCGCGTGCCGGAGGGGAAGTCGTCCGGGCGTCCAATGGAGAACCGGCTGGGCGACCCGTAGGTGGCCCGCGGTTTGATGAAAACAAAGTTGGCCAGCGCGCTGATGGCCGCCGAACCGGCCAGCGCTACCCCGCTCAACCAGGTGAGCAGGCTGCGCCGCGACTGGGAATTATCGGGTTTGGGATCCGCGCTCATGTTTCTCCTCGGGACGATCCGGCTCGTCCCCCTTGCCCTGGTCGACCATCTCTTCCAGGTCCGACCAGAAAACCTGATACTTTACGTCCTCAAAATTGCGAAAGTAGTCGCGCTTGACGGCGAAAATGAACAGGCACGCTCCACCCAGCCCCATCATCAGGCTGGCCGCTAAAGCCACCCAGGTCAGTTCGAGACCCACGGCACGTCTCCACCGGCCGGCGCCGCTCGCGCCGGGCCCATCTCGCGCGCCATTCGGTCGAGCTTTGCCGCGCCGAGCACCTGCTTCACCTTCTCTTGCGCTTCAGCCCACACGTAGTGCACTGAACACCAGCTCTGGCGATTGCATCCCTCGCCGGGGTTCGTGCAGCAGTTCAGTGCGATGGGACCCTCGATCGCTTCCACAATCTCAAGCAGTGAAATTTGAGTGGGCGGCATGCCAAGTTGGAAGCCGCCGCCTTGGCCGCGGTAAGAAACTACCAGGCCGCGCGTCACCAGCTTCTGCAGAACCTTGCTCAGGAAAGTTTCTGAAACCGCCGCTGAGTCCGCCAGTTCACCGCTGCTCACGCGCTTTCCGGCGGGTACAGTCGCCAAATGGATCATCGCTCGAATGGCATAGTCCGCGGCACGCGTGAGCTGCATATTCGGATAAACCGGATCTGAAAACTCTTGTGCTGGCAAACAGACGGCCAAAACCGTCCCTTTTCAGATGAATCACTTAGCCGTGGCTGGAGTGGGGATGGTGCGAAACAGCACCCAATTGGGGGTGAGAACACTCATAGCGGAAAACGCATCGTTGCGTTTCTCAACTGGCGCGCCCGAATGATCGAACGTCTCGATGCGAAGAAATCAGAACCGCGCCGCCGCCCGCCAAGCCGGGGCTGGCTCGAGCGAAAGGCGGCGCGGGCTCGCCTACCAGCTCACGCGAATGCCCAACTGCAGCAGGCGCGGATCGAGCGCCGCCGTCTGCGCGAAACTGGGCGCCGTCAGGATATGCCCGGTCGTGTCCACGGTCGCGGTCGTGTTGTAGCCCGTCACGTTCGAATGGTTGAAGATGTTCCAGGCTTCGGCCAGAAACTCCGGCCGGAGGCGTTCGCGAATCGGAAAGACGCGCGCATATCGCAGATCGAGTTGGTAAACGGACTGGCCGCGGAACGTATTGCGTCCGATGTAGAGCGGCCGCTGCATGGCGGCTGGAATCTGGTTGTCGCCGTTCAACTGGCGGTTCGAGCCGATGTTGAACACGTCGCCGCTCGAGGCCTGCATCATCGCCGACAGCTTATTGTTGTTGCCGATGGCGCACAGCACGCCGCAGTTGCCGAAGTTCGGATTCAGGACGCCGGTGAGCGTGAAGTTGTGGCGGCGGTCGGCGAACGAATTGCCGTAGTCGCGGCGCCGGTTGGTCGGGTCGCTCATCCAGTTTGTGGTCGACGAGTCGATGATGTTGTGTTCCGGAGCATCGTCGAGCGCGTGGGACCACGTGTAGGTGGCCATGAACTGCATGCCCCGGTCGAAACGCCGGTTGAGCGTCAGATTCAGGCCGTTGTAGTTCGAGTTCGCCCCGCTTTCCGCCATCACGATACCGTCAAATCGCGTGTCGATGCGGCCGGTGCCGAAGATGGGCCGGCCGTCCTCGAGGCGGTTGCCGGTGGCAATCGTGTTGATGTTCCGGTAGACGGGAATATGCGTGCCCTTCGTATACAGGTAGCTCGCGCTGAAGCCGAGATTGCGGGTCAACTCGCGGCTGATCTGGAAGTTCGCGTTCGACGCATAGAGGTTCCGGAAATCCGGCGACACCGTGGTCACGCTCTGCACCGGCAGGTTGAAGCCGGAAGGCAGCGAAGACAGAATAGCCGGGAACGCCGGCGCAAACGCGCTCCCCGGACCCGTGCTCAGCGAGAAGTACTGCGGGTTGCCGTTATTGAACAACGCCCGGTAATAGATGTTGGTTTGCGGAGCGTCGTAGAAGATTCCGCCGTTCGCGCGGAATACGGTCTTGCCGACGGTCCAGGCGATTCCGAGGCGCGGAGCGAAATTGTTCTTGTCGATGGCAAAATTGCGTGAGCTCGCCACCGGCGCATCGCTTTGCGGCGCGGGCACTTTATAAACGTCGTAGCGAACCCCGTAATTGATGGTTACGTTCGGCCGCAGCTTCCAGTTGTCCTGAACATAGATTCCGGTGAACACCGAACTGTACTCGACCGTCGGATTGCCGAAGCTCTGCGCGTAGTTCGAGTACGATTTCGGGTTTGTGCCCGCCAGCGCTGCCTGATAATCGGCCAGCGAGGCAAACGTGTAGCGCGCAAACGTGTTGCTGGTCTGGTTGTCGCGGATATATCGAATGTCGGCCCCGAACTTGTAGCTGTGGGTGCCGCGATTGTAAGTGAAGTTGTCGCTCCACTCCGGAGTCGTTTCGATGAACTTGACCCCGGTTTGATCCGACGCGCCAAAGTTGATCAGGCCGCTGATGTTGATGGTTGGCGGCGCGCCCGTGCCCTCGAACGCCACCTGCCGCTGATAACGCTTGGGTACCTGAAACCGGAATTCGTTCACGGTGGAAGGCGAGAGCGTCGAAATCAATTGGAAGGCCACGGCCGGGGCGCGATCTTTAAAAAGATAGGTCTGGCTTTCAACCGTCAGGCCGCCGCCGTTGTTGTAGGGAGATTCGTTGCGGAAATAGCTGTATCGGCCCGACAACCGGTGGTTGTTCGAGATCTGCCAGTCAGCTTTGCCGAGGTAAAAGTACACGCTCTGGCCGAACGGAATGGCGCCCGCATACCGCGCCGGCAGGTTCAGGGCCGCTACCGTCGCCGACGACACCGTGGCAATCGAGGCGATATCGCGCTTGATGTGCTCGAAGGAGCCGAACCAGAAGAGCTTATCTTTGATCAGGGCCCCGCCTGCGTCGGCGAAAGGATTGTCCAGGTTCTGATCCGGCTTCACCGCCGTGCGCGACAGCGTCGTCGGCCGCGCCACCATGTCGGTGCGCCGGAACAGGTAAGCCGCTTCGCCGTGGAACTGATTGGTCCCGGACTTGGTGATTGCATTGAATACCGTTCCCACCGTATTTCCGAACTCCGGCGCAAAACCGTTGTTGATCTCCTGCACTTCGGCCACGTAGGTGTTTGAAATCGGCGTCAGCCGGATGCCGGAGCGGTCGCTTTGAGTATTGTTGCCGCCGTCAATCTGGTAGTTGATGCGGTCCACAAACCCGTTCACCATCACTTTGCGCGGCACCCCGAACTCGACGTTCGGGTGTCCGCTGACGTTGGGTTGCACCAGGATGAAGTTGTAGTTGTTGCGCGACACCAGCGGCATGTTCTCGATTGCGAAGGTAGTCACCGTCGATCCAAGGTCGGTTCGCCCGGGTTCAATCACCGGCGCGGTCGCGCCCACTTCGATCATGGTGTCGGTGCCGGGGAGCGTCAAGGGCACGTTCACCGTCGCAACGGCGCCTGCCGTCAGCGGAATCTCCGCCCGCGTGAAGTTCTGAAACCCTTTGGCCGTAACCTTCACGTCATACTGCCCGAGCGGCAGCACCGTGAACCGGTAGAACCCCGCCTCATCCGTTTTGCCTGCCCGGGTGAAGCCGGTGAGTTTGTTGACTACCTGAACATCCGCCCCGGGCACGACGGCCCCGCTCGGATCGGTTACAGTTCCTTCAATTTGACCGTTGATTGCCGCGGCTTGCCCAAAACAAAACGAAGCCAGCAGGATGGTGAGAACAAGAACCGTGAAGCTGCGCATATGAACCTAGATTGCCATAAACCCAGTGACAAGTGGGGCGTCGGCCGGCGGCCTCTAGGCTGTTCTATACCGGACAGTACTATTCCGCCAAGTGACTCCCAGTCAAACCGTTACGCTTCCTTTCAACCTGCGACCCGTGCTAGGATCGAAATTGGATCGGAGGTCTGCGCCCTCCGTGTTTTTATAGGCCCAAATATGTACAACGCTTACTTCGGATTTGAGGAAAGCCCGTTTTCGCTCAGCCCGGACCCGGCATTTCTCTATCGAAGCAATCAGCACGAAGAGGCCCTGGCAAACCTGATCTACGGCGTGCAAAGCCGTAAGGGATTTATCGTTCTCACCGGCGAAGTGGGAACCGGCAAAACCACCATGCTCGAGTGCCTGCGCGACTTTCTCGAATCGCAGCGCATCGAATTCGCCTTTATCTTTAACTCGCGCATCACTCCTGACCAGTTCTTTGAGATGCTGGCCTACGACCTGGACCTGCGCTGCAACCGGACCTCGAAAACCGAGGTTCTGATCGCGCTCAACGAGATGCTGATCCAGCAGACCAGCATGGGGCGAACCAGCGTTCTGATTGTCGACGAAGCGCACAACCTCGATTGGGAAGTGCTCGAGGAAATCCGCATGCTCGGCAACCTCGAAAACCGACATGGCAAACTGCTGCAGATCATCCTGGCCGGACAGCCCGAACTCGACCGCAAAATCGAAGCGCCGAATCTGCGCAACCTGAAGCAGCGCATCGTGCTTCGCTGCAACCTGTCGCCCTTTAGCGAGGCCGACGCCGCGGAGTACATCAACAGCCGTCTCGAAAAGGCGGGCATGCCGAACCAGCAGGTCTTTTCCCCTGAACTGATTTCGGAAATACACATGCGCTCGCAAGGTATCCCGCGCGTCATCAACGCTGTTTGCGACAACCTGCTGCTCACTGCGTTTGCCATGGAAAAGAAGGTCTGCAACCGCGAGATGCTCGACGAGGTTTGCCGGGATATGCATCTGGAATGGCCGGGCAGCCGTCCCCGCGTGCCGCGCGGCCGTTTCGCCGAAGAGTCCTACGAACAGCAGCCGTTCTATAGTCGCGGTGACTAGCCTCGTGCTATCCTGACCGCCATGCGGCAGGCCGTCATCGTAGACGCGGTTCGAACCCCCATCGGCAGGCGCGAAGGCGCTCTTAAGGACTGGCACCCGGTGGACCTGTTGGCCCACACCCTGAACGCGCTCGTGGAGCGCCAGAAACTCGACCCCGCCATGGTCGACGACGTCATCGGCGGTTGCGTCATGCAGGTCGGCGAGCAGGGCATCAACGTCACCCGCAATGCGGTTCTCGCGGCCGGATGGCCGGAAAGCGTTCCGGCCACCACGGTGGACCGGCAATGCGGTTCCAGCCAGCAAGCCGTCCACTTTGCCGCTCAAGGCATCCTCGCCGGCGCCTACGATATCGCGATCGCCTGCGGCGTCGAGTGCATGACCCGGGTTCCCCTGGGCGCGTCGGCTCAAGGACCCGGACGCCCCTTCGGACCCCGCGTCGCCGCGCGTTACAACAATGTCCCCTTCAATCAGGGCATCAGCGCCGAGATTCTCGCCGAACGCTGGAGTATCTCCCGCACCGAACTCGACACCTTCAGCCTGGAGAGCCACCGCCGGGCGGCCGAAGCGGCCAGCGAGTGCCGGCTTCGATCGCAAATCGTTCCGGTCGGCGATTTCAAGGCTGACGAAGGGGTCCGTACCGGCTCTACGCTCGAAAAATTGGCGTCGCTCAAGCCCGCCTTTCGGGAGAACGGCGTCGTTACGGCGGCCAACTCTTCTCAAATCTCCGACGGCGCAGCGGCTGTGCTGCTGATGAACGAAGACCGCGCCCGCGATCTGGGTTTGAAACCCATGGCGCGTGTCGTCGAGTTCGCGCTCGCCGCCGAGGATCCTGTCACCATGCTCAGCGGCCCTATCCCCGCCACCCGTAAACTGCTCAAGCGGGCCGGCCTTGCTATTTCCGATATTGACCTGATTGAAATCAATGAAGCGTTCGCCAGCGTCGTTCTTGCCTGGCAGCGCGAAACCGGAGCCGATCTTGCCCGCGTCAATGTAAACGGGGGCGCCATTGCCGTCGGCCATCCGCTCGGCGCGAGCGGCGCCCGCCTGATGACGACATTGGTACACGAACTCGTCCGTCGCAACGCAAGGCGTGGCCTTCAGACCATGTGCGAGGGCGGCGGCATGGCCAATGCCACGCTCATCGAAGCTGCGTAAAATAGAATAAATCCGTACTTTCCTGGGATTCGTAACATCTAATAGAACGCTCGTCAAAGAGGGACGACCATTATGCTGATCCGCAAACCGGACTCCATCCCCTACTCCGCCGTAACCCCCCGGCAGCAGTACCTGAACCGCCGCCGCTTCCTTCAGGCAGCCGGAATCGGCGCTCTTACGGCATCGGCAGCCTCGGCTGGAGTGAAGTTGAACGCCGCCAAAAGCCCGCTCAGCACGACGGGCGAGAAACTCACCCCGCAAGACGCGGTCACGGGCTACAACAACTTCTATGAGTTCGGCACATCGAAGGAAGACCCCGCGCGCAATGCCGGCAAGTTCGTGACCTCACCGTGGACCGTAGCGATTGAAGGCGAGGTCGCTAAGCCGAAGGTCTACGATCTCGACGCCATTTTGAAAATGGCGCCGCTCGAAGAACGCGTCTACCGCCTACGCTGTGTCGAAGCCTGGTCGATGGTGATTCCCTGGATCGGGTTCTCACTCGCCGAACTCATCAAGAAGGTTGAACCGACCTCGAAGGCCAAGTACGTCGCGTTTCAAAGCTACTACGACTCGAAGCAGATGCCGCAGGGCCGATACGGCGGCATCCCGTTCCCCTACGTCGAGGGTCTTCGCATGGACGAAGCCATGCACCCGCTCGCGCTCCTGTGCTGCGGGCTTTACGGCGAAACGCTGCCCAACCAGAACGGCGCTCCGCTGCGCCTGGTGGTGCCGTGGAAGTACGGTTTCAAGAGCATCAAGTCGCTCGTCAAAATTCGTTTTGTCGAGAAGATGCCGCCCACTACCTGGAATCTTGCCAACTCGCAGGAATACGGCTTTTACTCGAACGTCAACCCGCAAGTGGACCACCCTCGCTGGAGCCAGGCCAAGGAGCGCCGCATCGGCGAGTTCCTGAAGCGCGATACCCTCATGTTCAACGGCTACGGCGACCAGGTGGCTAAACTCTACCAGGGCATGGATCTGAAGAAGAACTACTGACGTGGCGGCTCTGGCTCGAATCATCTCATCGCGCGCCGCCAAGGTGGTCGTGTTTATTCTGGGCTTGTGGCCGTTGCTCTGGCTCGCCTGGCGCGGCTACAATAACCAGCTCACCGCGAACCCGATTGAGTTCATCACGCGCTCGACCGGCGATTGGACGCTGCGGTTTTTGCTGATCTCGCTCACCATCACCCCGCTCCGCCGCCTCACCGGCCAATTGCAGTTGATCCGCTTCCGCCGCATGATCGGGCTGTTTGCCTTCTTCTACGCGAGTCTCCACTTCACCACCTACATCTGGCTCGACAAGTTCTTCGACCTTCACGACGTGTGGAAAGATGTGGCCAAGCGCCCGTTCATCACCGTTGGTTTCCTCAGCTTCGTCCTGTTGATCCCTCTGGCGATCACATCCACCAAGGGTTGGATCCGCCGTCTCGGCCGCAAGTGGCAAATGCTGCATCGCATCGTCTATGTGAGCGTGCTCGCCGGAGTTGTGCATTACTACTGGCTGGTGAAGTCCGATATTCGCCTGCCCGCGCTTTACGCAGCTATTGCCGCCATTCTGCTCGTTTATCGCATCGGACATTGGCTCAAGGGGACGAGGAGCGTAGCTCGCCCTACCGTGTCGCCTTCAGCAACGTCTTGAGGGCGTCCATGCAAAGCGCGGCGGCATGCCGGGAAGCGGCCGGCAGGCCACCCAAGGCATCGTCAATTTGATCGGCGGTCACCAATGCCGCCTCCGGGACGGTCAATCCCTGAAGGATCTCCGTAAAGACCGATCCCGCGGCGATTGAAGCCGTGCAGCCGCGAACGAGGTATCTCGCTTCGACGATGCGGCCGCCATCAATGCGTGCCGACAGAACCATTGAATCGCCGCACGCCGGATTGCTCACCTCGACACGAATCGCAGGAGGCGGGAGTTCTCCGGTGTTTCGAGGATGCTGGAAGTGACCGAGAAGAGTCGGACTGAACACGGCGGCTCTTCTATAATAAGGGGACCCGGAGGATGGCTTCTACACGCATGGTTGTGGCCGCTGTGATACGAAAAGACGGGTGTCTTCTCATCGGACAGCGCCGCTCGAGCGATACACATCCGTTGAAATGGGAATTTCCCGGCGGCAAGGTCGAGCCGAGCGAGTCGCCGCGCGATGCGCTCAAGCGCGAGTTGAGAGAAGAATTGGGCATCGAAGCCACGATCGGCGCGGAGATCATCCGCTACGAATTTTCATACCCGCGCAAGCCGAGCATCCTCCTCATCTTTCACGAAGTCACCGAATACACCGGCGAAATCCGCGCCTTGTGCTTCGAACGCGTCGTGTGGGAAAAGCCTGAAAAACTGCCGTCTTACGACTTCCTTGAAGGCGACGTGGATTTCATCCGGCGCCTCGCCCGCGGACAGACATGATCAACATCGTTGCGGCGACTGAGCCCGCGCACATCGAGCAGGTTCGAGGGTTATGGAGAGCCTATTGGGACGGCTTCGGCTTCTCTCCGTGTTTCCAGAACTTCGGCGCCGAGTTGGATTCTCTGCCCGGCGCTTACGCCGCGCCGGAGGGCCGCTTATTGCTTGCGCTCGAAGGGAGCGATCCCGCCGGGGCGGTGGCTTTCAGGCGGCTCGATACCGCTACCGCTGAGGCCAAACGGCTGTTCATCGACCCGGCATTTCGCGGGCACGGGATTGGCCGTGCGTTGATGTTGCGGCTCGTTGAAGAAGCGCGAACGGCGGGCTATCGGCGAATCGTCGGCGATACGCTTCCGGTGATGAGCGCTGCCATCGCGCTTTACGACGCGATGGGCTTCAAGCGCATCGATTCCTATCCCGGCTCCACGCCTCAAGCCATCTGCATCGAATACAACCTCTAGGACTCGGTTTCTTCGACAAACCGTTCGACGTTCATCGTGTAGATGGCCGGTTTTCCGTGCTGGTCGCTGGTGAACAGAATGCGCTGGCTCGAGGGCGCAAACACCGGCGCCACCATGCGGGCTTCCTGAGCGCGATGCTCGCAGAGGGTCAATTCCCGCTGCACGTTCCGGATGAGCAGGAGCACGTACGGTGAGGCTTTGCTCCCGCTCGCGCCGACAAAAACGCTGCCGTCCGCGTTGGCCCCGAATCCGGCGAACTGCGAAGTTTTCGAAATCAGCTTGTTGGTCGAACTCTCGAGGCTCAACTCGCGGATGGTGTTCAGTTGCCCGCGCTCGGGCGAAACGTTCAGATAGAGAATGGATGCGCCGTCCGGAGTCCATGAAGGTGTGCGCGCTTCTCCGGGCGCCAGCGGCAGCGTGGTATCGCCGACGCGCCACGAATTCCCGCGCCGGTAGAGCACTTCCGCGCGTCCGGGGCGGGGAATCGGATCCGCCAGCGGCTCGTTCGATTCGTGCAGTGTCGTGGCTTGACCTTTTAGAAGGTTGACCGCGCGCAGACGGTACCGTTCTCCTGCCTTCTCGATGAAGTAGCCGATACTGCCGTCGCCCGAGACGCTGAACCCGTTCACGCGCTCGGAGCCGTCCGGCACGCGATAGACCTCCCGTTCCTTCAGGTTGCCGACGGTCAGTTGCCGCAGCGAAGGCCCGTCAAAAAACAGGATGCTGCGATCCCCGGAAAGCGCGACGATGCTCGACGGATCGAGTTTTGCCGCAGCGGTCAACTGACGCATCTGCCCGTTGCGGATGTCCATCCGGTAGACTTCCATGCGGCCCGTGCGGTCCGAAGAAAAGTAGAGCAGGTTGCGGCCGGACATCGCCCGGTTGTAATAGGCGGTGAGCGCGCTCGTATAGGCCGGACTGGTCAGCCGGTAAACCGTGAACTCAGTCGCCGCATCCGCGTAGCGCCGGACGTCCGACGAGAAGGTCTGGCCCCGTCCCTGCGGCTGCTGCTGTTGTTGCGCGAAGGCCAGTGTCGCCGGGAGTCCGAATACAAATCCCCGGCGGCTTGGAAGACTCATTACTTGCGGTGGCTCGTTTCGTAGTGCTGCTTCAACAGGTCGAGTCCGAAATCGTCGCTGAAATCGCGCCATACCGAATGGATGTGATTGGCGTCGTTCTGGGTGTTATCGTATTCGATCAAAAACGTCGGGCTCTGAATTCGATAGTAATGGGGACCGCCCTTGGTTTCAACGCCTGCCCACGCGAACCAGAGCTGGTTGCCGGCCTTCTTAAACTGCTCGAGCCGCGCCTGCGCGATATCGTCCGGGAACGAGTAAGCGTACTCCTCGACAACCGCGGTGAGCAGAGCCCGCTGTTTTTCGTTCATCTTTGTGACCGCGAGCCCCGAGGCCTGGCCTTTGAGCGCCGCCTGCCGGTTGTTGAAGGTGAGAATGTCTTTGGGCGCGGTGGCGTCAACGATAGCGGTCTTTTTCTGTTCGGCTGTGAGCGCCGTCAGCAGTTCGCGCGCCGTATCCTCTTCGCGCGCGAGCACCCGCAGTCCGGCGCGCGGACCTTGGCGCACCTCGGCGGGATTTGAACCGAAGAAGCTTGGCGTCGACGCCACGCGCCCGTTCGAAACGGTCCAGTTCAGCGACACGTGATGTCCTTCAACGCGGAAGCCCCATGTGCCGGTCGCCTTCGGCTCGCCGAAGATTGAGAAGTAATACTTCTCGGGGTTGCGCCGGTCCACCTGGTCGTTTTCCATCTGCTTGAGGATGTCGTCGAGGCTCATGATCGAAACCGCTTTGACGAAGCCCTTCTGGCTCACGCCGCTGTTGAGCAGGGCGTAGGCGAGCTGTTTCTGGTGCGACGACATTTCCTTGAGCGGGAGTCCCTTGCGTTCGCGCGGGATGAAGTGCCAGTCGAAGCGCTGCTCGTCTTCGAACGCGAAGGTCGCTTTGGCCTTCTGCTCCGGGGTGAGCGAGGCGAGAAAGTGGTTGGCGGCGTCAGCGGCAGCGGTGGGCGTGTGGATGCGCGAGTAAGCGCCGGTGAGCAGGACAACGGCAACGCCGGCGATCCCCACACGTACTTGGAATGGATTCATAGGGCTCCCAGTCCGGCGGTTGATGCGCCGGAAGCGATTAGTTTATCAGGGATCGGCGGTCCGGCTGTGGCGCTCAGGCGACGAAAGGTACCAGATTCGAGTCGAGGATCCGATGATCAGAGATGACGAGCCTGAGTCTGCGGAAAAGCGGATTGAATTCGAGGTCGTTGAAAAATTCCGCGAGTGTCACCTACAGTCCGTTCGCACAGGGTCAGATGACCAGTTCGCGTGAATCAATGGCAGCCCTGGCACGTGAAAAACTTTCCGTGACAGACTGCGCACCCTCCGTTTTTCGTATTCATCTTCCCACTCGAGTGCGTGTCGAAAAAGTTCGCGCTTAGGTGGGACGCCGGACGCAACTCCTGCGACTTCAGATGACACTTGAGGCAACTGTCGGGCAGATCGATCTTGTTATGGCAGCCGATGCAGAACTGCATGGAGGGGAAGCCCGGATTAAGAGCGTCCGCCTTCAGCGCATGACAATTCCCGCAGTTGAGCATCTTCGAGTGCGCCGCGTGATTGAACCTGGCGACGAAGTGCGGAGTGGGCGCCTGCCTCGGTTGGTGATCTTCATGGCAGCGCGCGCATACCGAAGCGGGCGGCAGAAGATTGTCCTCGGCGCGCGTGCTCGCCACCGCAGCCGCGTGGCAATCGGTACAGGCGATCTTCTGCGCGAGATGAGCCTTGTGCGAGAAGGCGCCGCCCTGAAACAACAGGAGCAGCGCGGGAAACAGCGCCGTCACCGCGAAATGCGCCAGATCTTATTGCCGCCGTCGTCGGAAACCAGCAGGCTTCCGTCGGTCATCTGGAACACCGCTACCGGCCGTCCCCACACTTCCTTTTCATCCGGAGACAGCATCCAGCCGGTGAGAAAGTCCTGTGACGCTCCGGCGGGTTTGCCGTTCTTGAACGGAACGAATGCCACCGAATAGCCGAGCCGTTTCGACCGGTTCCACGAACCATGGAAGGCCAGAAATGCGCCGCCCTGATATTCAGCCGGGAACATTTTGCCCGTGTAGAACGTGAAGTCAAGCACCGCGCAATGCGATGGCAGCAGCACATCGCCGGCGATGGTCTTCTTGACGAGATCCTCGCGCTGCCCTTTGTTTCGGGGATCTTCATTCGGACCCGCGTAGGCGAAGGGCCAGCCGTAGAATCCGCCCTGCTGAATGTGGGTGAAGTAATCGGGCACTAAGTCGTCACCGATTTCGTCGCGCTCCTGAATGGCAGCCCACAGCTCGCTGGTCCCCGGACGCCAGTGCAGTCCAATCGGATTCCGGGTTCCCGCGGCGAAGATCTCGTGACCGCTGCCGTCCGGGTTATAGCGGTTGATGGCGGCGCGAACTTCGGGCTCGCCCGGCGAGACGTTCGACCGCGACCCGACCCCGACGTAAAGCTTCTCGCCCTTCGCATCGAACAGCAGCGAACGCGTCCAGTGACCCTGACCCATCTCCGGATAGCGGATGATCTCTTCGCCCTTTCCGGCTGTGAGCGTCTTGGAGTCGTACTTGTAACGCTTGATCGAAGTCGGCTCGCCGACGTACAGGTAGCCCTTCCAGAGCGCCATGCCGTAGGGACGGTCGAGTCCCTCGATGACCTTCTTGCGGTTCTTGCCGTTATTGGTGAGCGCGGTTACCGCACCCTGTCCCTGCGGCATCGCTTCAGTGAGCAGGATTTCGCCCGATGGTCCGGCGAGCATGAATCGCGGGCGCTCAAATCCGGTGGCCCATTCTTCGATTTTGAATCCGGGTGGCAGGTTGAGTTTGGCGCTCGAAGGTTTTTCGACTACCTTCGGCGCGTTGCGCACGCTCGGAGTGGCAAACGGGGGCGGCAATTCCACCGGCGGTTTCTGGGCGAACATCGCGCCGGCGCTGAATGCAAACAGAACAGAAATCGTACGCATAGTGCTCCTAGAACCTATTTTCGATATGAAACACGCCAGATGCGCTGCCCGCCGTCGTCGGAAACCAGAAGGCTGCCGTCGTTCAACTGCAGCACCGCCACCGGGCGGCCCCATACTTCCTTTTGATCCGGTGCGAGCATCCAACCGCTCAGAAAATCTCGAGATTCTCCGGCCGGCTTCCCATTTTTGAACGGAACGAACGCGACCGAGTAACCAAGCCGTAGCGATCGGTTGGAGGAACCGTGATAGGCCAGGAAAGCTCCGTTGCGGTATTCGGAGGGAAACATGGTTCCCGTGTAAAAGGTGAAATCGAGCACGGCGCAGTGCGGCGGCAGGATGACGCTCGGCACCAGCGTTTTTGCAACCAGGTCGGTTCGCTGTCCTTTGGTTCGCGGATCTTCGTTCGGCCCAACGTAGGCATAGGGCCAGCCGTAGAAGCCGCCGGGCTTAATCTCCGTGAAGAAATCCGGAACCAGGTCGTCGCCCGCGTGGTCGCGTTCCTGAACCGCAGCCCACAGCGCGCCGGTCGATGGATGGAATTTCATTCCAATCGGATTACGCAGTCCGGTGGCGATCACCTCGGCGCCGGTGCCGTCGGCGTTGTAGCGCGAGATCGCGGCGCGGTTCTCCGGGTCGCCGGTCAGGTGGTCGCCGCTCGAGCCGACTCCGACGTACAGTTTGGCGCCTTTCGGATCGAATTGGAGCGATCGCGTCCAATGCCCTTTCTCGGTGCCTTTGAGCGAAATCACTTCCTCGCCCGCTCCTACCGTGAGTGCCTTGCCGTCGTAGGGATAGCGTTTGATCGAGGTCGGCTCGGCGACATAGAGGTAGTCCTTCCAGAACGCCAGACCGTACGGACGGTCGAGCCCTTCAATCAACTTCTTGCGGGTCTTGCCGCCGTCCATCAAAACCGTTACCGCGCCCTTGGCGGTGCTCTCGGTCACCAGCACTTCGCCGTGCTTCCCCTCGACCATGAAGCGCGGGCGCTGTAATCCGGCGGCGTACTCTTCTGCGGAGAAACCAGGCGGCAGCGTCAGTTTGGCGGCGTCCGGGCGGGGAATGACCTTCGGCGGATTCGATGCGTCCGGCGTGGCGAAGAACGGTGGAAGAGTCGGAGCCTTCTGTGCCATGCAGGCAAGGCTCGTACACACAACGAGGGCGAAGCGGGTCAACATGGGTTTTCCTAGTGTAACAGTCCTCCGCGCCAAAACTTGAGCCAAACCGGAAAACAGCCCGAGTAACCCGGCGGATCCTCAGTGCCGATTGCCGCTTGCCCGACCATGTTTTGAAGAACCTCGAAGCGATGCGATCGGGCGGTTGACGCCGAGACCAATAGGCCTCATTAGTACCAACGGACAAAATAGTCCTTGCACACCAACGGCATACGTGCGACAATGTTGCGAAGTTTTCAATCGATTGTAGTGCTGCACCGGAAAGCGCCTTGTTGCATTTTGGGCGGTCACCAGACGAGGTTGTTGTGTGCCTCGGGCAGCGCGGCAATTGTACAGGAGAAAAGCAGTGAGAGAAAAAGGTGTTGTGAAGTGGTTTAACGCCGCTAAGGGCTATGGATTTATCCAGCGCGCGAACGGCGAGGACGTGTTCGTTCACTTTTCTGCAATCCAGATGAACGGCTACCGGACACTGGACGAAGGCGCGGAGGTGGAGTTCGAGGTCAAGAAAGGCCCCAAGGGTCTTCAAGCCGAGAACGTGGGGCGACCTTAGTCCGTCTCAAACCCTCACAAACGCATCAAGCAGCAACTCAAGTTCATCGCGGGCCGCCGGATTCCGGCGGCCTTTCCAATTTCAAGGCTTACTTCACCTGCGCCAGCGGTATGGCCAGGCTTCCCAATTCACCTGAATCGTAATCACAGATGACGACGCGCAATTGAGCCAAATCCGGTTTTGGGCGGACGGCGCGCGTGAACACCATGCCCTTGCGCAGAATCTCGTCGCGAGTGGTCGCCGTCAGGTTCAGGTTCACCGTATCGCGTACGGCGTCAATCACCCGGCCTTCGCGGTCTTTTTGCGCGAAGATCACTTCAATTTTGCCGGTCCAACGGTCGCCTGCCTGTTCGAGCCTCACCCGGTGAGCGTCCGCCGCGATGATGAATTGAATCAGGTTCGGTTCGGGCTTGTCGATGTGTCGCACTACGCCGGCGAGTGTGATGCCCGCCGAAGGTAACGGACTCCACAGCGCTGTCTCGATCATGAATTCGCGCTCCTTGTCGCCCGGCGTCTCGTCTTTCAGGGCGAGATAGCCTTTGCGGTAGCGCGCTGAGACGCCCTTTCGCTTCACCTGCAGCTTAATTTCGTGGAAGCGCCCGTCGAGGTCCTGGGGCTCCGGGTAAAAACCGAGCGTGTAGGTCACGGCCGAATCTTCCACCGCTTTGTGAACCGCCGTTGCAAGGTCGTTGGTATTGTAGAAAGCCCGGCCGCCGGTTGCATCGGCGAGTTCCTGCATGGTGTCGATTCCCTTCGGAGTCATGGAACCCATGGGTTTCGGATTCCGGGCGTTGCCGCCGCCCGCGGTCGCGGCGGACAGCGAAGGCATGCCGACCAGTCCCCGAGCATCGACGGGATAGATGGCGATATTGGCGTTGTTGAGCGCGCGGACGGCGCGCTCGCGCTCTTCACTGAAGGTGCGCTGCTCACGGCGGGGATTGCCGAAGGCTGAGGGATCGTCAAAGCCGATGGTTAACGGAAAGCTCGACGACATCCAAATCAGGTTCTTCCGCCCGGGCACGCGGGAGACATGCCCGGCGATGGCTTCGAGCGCCGAATAGGTGCGCAGCGTCCGGTTTACCTGAGCCTGATCCTCGAACACCGCATTCATCTCGTCGAGCATCGAGTCCATCTCTTCGTTGCCGGTGTTGGAAGGCGGCGCGTTGTCGATGGTGTCGCTCGGGGTCGCGATGCCTTTATACTTCCGGAGGAACCGGGTTAGCTGCACGGGATCGGACGTGAAATCCTGGAGAACATGGAGCGAAGAACCGAGGGCGTAGAGCGCAACCTGTTCCTTGCCGTCGAATTTCTGCTCAAGATACTTGATGATCTGCTGCCGTGCGTAAGCCTGGTCGGCGTGATGGGTGTTCAGACCATCGATCAGGATGATCGACACGTTGACCGGACGGGACCCTTGCCCTGGATCGTTCGTGAACGTGTTGGGAGCGGGGACGCGAGGCGCGCCGGTCACGGCTTTCGCCCGGTCCACCGAAAAAAAGGCGATACTTCGCGGCTTCCCGTGGTCCAGGATGACAAAGTCGTCCTTGGTCAAATCGTCTACCGGACCCTGTTTTCCCTGCACGACAACATTTACCTGAACCAGGCGCGTATTCACGCGAATGACATTGTCGGTTTGTGGAAGGACCAGCGCCGGCGCAAGCAGCGCCGCCGCAACCGCTGTCCGGCGTAGCATAATCGAGTATAGACGCATGTCGCGCTTCGGCATCCTGATTGGGCTCGTTTCGTTAACGGCGGCATGGGCCGATTCGCGTTCGGACGCGTTGGATCGCATTTTCGCCGTTTATACGCATCCGGATTCGCCTGGCTGCGCGGTGGGCGTATTCCAGAATGGCGAGGCGCTCTACCGCCGCGGCTATGGAATGGCCGACCTCGAGCATGCCGTCCCGATGTCGCCCGCGAGTGCTGTTTATCTGGCGTCGGTCTCCAAACAGTTCACCGCCGCGGCGGTGTTGGACCTTGTGGAGCAGGGCAAACTGAAACTGACTGACCCGGTGCGGAAGTTGGTTCCCGAACTGCCGGCGTACGCAGCACCCATCACGGTGGATCATTTACTTCATCACACCAGCGGATTGCGCGACTATCTGGCTCTGGCTGCCTACGGGCCGAAGGTTCCCGACGACTACCACGTTTCCAATGCTGAGTTTCTGGAGATCATGGCCCGCCAGAAAGGCCTGAATTTCGAACCTGGAGCCGAGCACTTTTATTCGAACTCCGGATATGTGCTGCTGTCTATTATTGTGGAGCGCGTCTCAGGGCGAACGCTCCGCCAATACGCCAACGACCGTATCTTCGGTCCCCGCGGTATGAACGCGACCCACTTCCACGACGATCATGCCGAACCGATCCTGAACCGCGCCATCGGCTACTCGCGTTTTAAGAAGGGCGGACCCTGGCGCATCGACGCAGCGACCCTCGATGTCGTAGGCGATGGCGGCGTCTTCAGTACCGTCGACGACTTTCTACTTTGGGATCGCAGTTTTCCCGAAACCCTGCTGGCGCGCGGCATCCTCGCCAACGGCGCGAGCATCAATTACGCCGAAGGCGTCGTGCACAGCACGCACGGCGGCTTGCCCGTGATCGTACATGGCGGCGGGCTACGCGGCTACCGAACGGTCTACGTGCGGTTTCCCTCGGAGAAGTTCTCGGTAGTATGCCTGTGCAACGCGAGCACGGCGAATCCCACCGCCTACGCCTGGCAAATCGCGCAGATTTATCTGGGCGGGAAACTCTCTCCGGAGCCCGAGGGGAGTGCTCCAGAAAGCGTGGAGCCCGGCTGGTCCACCACCGCTCAAGGACCTTTGCCGGATCTGGCGGGGACATATCGGAGCGAAGAGACGCAAGGGACCGTGAGAGTCGCTACCGAGGGCGGAAAACTGATCCTCCGCGCGGCTAACCTTCCGAAAATCGAACTGAAGGCCCTGGGGGACGGGCGCTTTGCCGCCGAAGCGGGCAGCGTGGAGTTCCGCGGCGATAAGTTGATTGTCAACGACCCGCGGGCGCGTGGTCTGGTATTTCAACGTGTTCGTTGAGTTTCAGGACTGACGCTTGGCCTCGATCTTCGCCTCGAGCTTCTTTCCTTCGTCGGTCTGACCGTTGGCGCTGCCCGTCAGGCGATCGCCATCGGCCTCAAGTTGTACACTGACGGGACCGCCGTCCGAATCGACCGTAAAGCTGATCTTATTGCCGTTCGCCTTGCCGGACTTAATGTTCCACTGTTTTTCCTGACTCGGACCCGCCGTGCCGGAAACGGTATCTCCAGATTGTTTCAAGTCCAGAAAGATGGTTGACGAGTGAGATTCGCCGTCCATCGAAAACACAAAGCTACCGGTCCATTTCCCAGTGATATCGGCGGCGAACGTGGCAGCCGAGAGGAGAGTTGCAAGCCACAAGAGTCGTGTCATGTCCTTCAGACGCTTTTTCAGAAGGTGAAGTTCAATTGAATCGGGTGGACCGGAACGTGCGATGTTCTGCTACTATGTGAAACATCGAAATAATTTGAACCTGCTTCCTCGTCCGAAGCGCATCCCAGGGGTTGCCATGGCGAGTATCGCGGGACGGCAGGCGGATCACGAACTATTGAGCCAATACGAACTCGGCAGCGCGTTCGACGAGATGATGACGCCGGACGGCGCGATTCGTCCACAATATGCGCACGTGGAGCAGGCGTTGATCGATCTGCCTCCCGGCGAGTTGCGGAAACGCAAGCAGGCGGCGGACCTCTCGTTCCTTCACCAGGGCATCACGTTTACCGTATACGGGCGCGACGAAGGCACCGAGAAGATCTTTCCGAACGACCTGCTGCCGCGCATTCTCACCGAAGCCGAGTGGCAGACCATTGAAAAAGGGCTGGCTCAGCGAATTACCGCGCTCAATCTTTTTCTAAAAGACATTTATCACGAAGGCAAGATCCTTGCGGATGGAGTCGTGCCGCGCGAGTTGATCTACACCTGCAAGCATTTCCGCCGGCAAATGCGCGGTTTTCAGGTGCGCCGCGATGCGTATGTCGCGGTCGCCGGAACCGACCTGATCCGGCAACCTTCGGGCGAATTCGTCGTTCTCGAGGACAACTTGCGGGTGCCAAGCGGCGTTTCGTACATGCTGGTGAGCCGGCAGGTGATGAAGCGCATCTTTCCGGTCCTGTTCCGTAAATGCGGCGTGCAACCCATTGAGCATTACGCGCAGGCTCTGCTGGCCACGCTCCGCTCGCTCGCGCCCGAACACGCGGCCGACCCGAACATCGTTCTCCTCAGCCCGGGCGTTTACAATTCGGCCTACTTCGAGCACGCATTTCTCGCCCGGCAGATGGGAATCGAACTGGTCGAAGGGCGCGACCTGGTGGTTCACGACAATACGGTCTACATGCGGACAACAGCCGGACTGCGGCGCGTCGACGTCATCTACCGGCGTATCGACGACGACTTCATCGACCCTCTGGCTTTCCGCCCCGACACCATCCTGGGCATTGCGGGGCTGTTCAACGCCTATCGCGCCGGCAACGTGAGCCTGGGCAACGCGCTCGGCACCGGAGTGGCCGACGATAAGGCGGTGTACGCCTACGTGCCCGAGATCGTGAAATATTACCTGGACTCCGACCCGATTCTCAACAACGTTGAGACCTACATCATGACCGACGACACCCAACGCCGGCACGTGCTGGGCGATATCGGCCGGTTCGTCATCAAAGCGGTCGGCGAGAGCGGCGGTTACGGCATGCTGATCGGTCCGCACAGCACAGAGGCGCAGCGTGAGGACTTCCGCCGCCGGGTGGAAGCCGATCCGCGGAACTACATCGCTCAGCCAACCATTCAGCTTTCAACGGCGCCCTGCCTGATCGACAACCGCGTGCAGCCGCGGCACGTCGACCTGCGGCCCTACATTCTCTACGGCGACAAAATCACGATCGTGCCCGGCGGCTTGACCCGCGTCGCCTTGACGAAAGGATCCCTGGTTGTGAATTCGTCGCAAGGCGGCGGCAGCAAGGACACCTGGGTGTTGCACTAGATGCTGTCCAGAGTCGCCGACAGTCTGTATTGGATGAGCCGCTATCTCGAGCGCGCCGAACACACGGCGCGGGTGATGGAGGTTCAGTACAACCTGATGCTCGAGGTGAGCGCCGAATCGGAGGAGCGCCGGTGGGCTCGCGTGCTGCGGACGCTCGGCGTGACGACGCCGATCGAGGAAGGCTCCGCGCTGGCGCTGGCGCACTCGCTCACGTCCGACCCTTCAAGCCGCCACTCGATCGTTCACAGCGTGATGGCGGCGCGTGAAAACGCGCGTCAGGTCCGCGAGCAGATCAGTTCCGAGATGTGGGAGCAACTCAACCGTCTCTTCCACGAAGTGAGGCGCGCGGGCATCGAAGATCTATGGGAAGACGGACCGCTCGATTTCCTGCAGGCCATCAAAGAAGGGTCCCATCTATTTCAAGGCATCACCGATTCGACGATGACGCACGGCGAAGGCTGGCTGTTCATTCAGGTGGGCCGGTTTATTGAACGGGCCGTCGCCACTTCGACCCTGTTGGACGTCCACTACCGCGAATTCAAAGTGGAAGCGGCCGAGGCAGCCGTGGAGGCGGGCGATCACTTCGAATGGGTGGGCCTGCTGAAGTCCTGTACGGCCTTTGAAGCGTACTGCAAGGTTTACTCGGCCGAGACGCGGCCTGACCATATCGGCGAGTTCCTGATCCTCAGCCCCGCTTTCCCGCATTCGATCCGGTTCTCGGTCGACGCTGTCGAGACCGCTCTGAAGAAGATCGGTGAGCAGTCGCAAGTGAAGCGCACGAACCGGGTGGAACGCATTGCCGGGCGTTTGCGGGCGACGCTCGGCTTCAGCCAGATCGACGAAGTGCTTGCGAGCGGTCTGCATTCCTATCTCGAGGCGGTGCAGGCCCAGTGCGGCGAGATTCACAGCGCGCTGCATCAGGTGTACATCACATATCCCATCGAGGCCGCGCTCGAGGCTTAAACGATGTTCTACTCCATCCGCCATCTCACGCGATTTCGCTACAGCACTCCGGTGAGCGAGAGCATCATGGAACTGCGCATGCACCCTCGCACGGAAGGGGCGCAGCGCTGCCTGACGTGCGAGATCTCGATTGAGCCGCGGGCGCGAGTGCACAGCTACCGCGACTACCTCGGCAACAATATCGACCACTTTAGCGTGCCGGGCAAGCATACTCAGTTGCGGATTATCTCCGAGGCGCTTGTGGAGGTGTCGGATATACCCGAATTGCCGCGCTCGCTCGGCCACGGGGCGTGGGCGGAGTTGGACGAGACGGTGCGCATGGGTGATTTCTGGGAGATGCTGATGCCGAGTCAGTTCGCGCGCAGTTCGCCGGCACTCGAATCGCTCGCTCGCGCCCTGCGCGTCGAGCGGCGGGACGATCCGCTCCTGCTGGTGCGCGAACTCAACGGCGCGATTTACGACTGGTTCGACTATGTGCCGAAGTCGACCCACGTGGACTCTCCCATCGATCACGCCCTCGAAGCGCGGCAGGGTGTGTGCCAGGATTTCTCGCACATCCTGATCGCCCTGCTGCGAGGCATCGGAATTCCGAGCCGCTATGTGAGCGGTTATCTGTACCACACGCCGAAGGATCACGACCGTTCCTCCGATGGCGCAACGCATGCCTGGGTGGAAGCCTTCCTCCCCTCGCTGGGCTGGGTCGGCGTCGACCCGACCAACAACCTGTTTGCCGGCGAACGCCACGTGAGAACGGCGATTGGGCGTGACTACGTCGACGTTCCTCCGACCAAAGGCGTTTTCAAGGGCGATGCGTCGAGCGAACTTACCGTCTCGGTGCGCGTATCGCCGTCGGACGCTCCGCCTTCGCCGGAGCCGGAACTGACTGTGACTCAGGACTGGGCCGCCATCGCGGCGAGCGATGCAAAGGAAGCCTCCCAGGAACAGCAGCAACAACAGCAGCAGCAGTAGCGGCGCGCTACCAGAGTAACTTCACCGCCAGTTGGATCTGGCGAGGATAGTTGCTGTTGGGGGCACTTACCGCGGCTTTAACTATGGAACCGAAACCTGCGTTGTCTGCGTTGTTGTTAAAGCTCTGGCCGACCAGAAAAAACGAGTTCAGCGCGTTGAATACCTCCGCGCGGAACTGCAGCCGGTAACGCTCGTTGAGATTGGTCATCTTATTCAGCGCGAAATCGACGAGGCGAGATCCCTGCAGCCGCAGGCGGCCGTCGCGGTAGGGTGTGTAGCGGGGATTGTAGCTGGGCGTGAGCAGGAAGTTCACGTCCTGGCAGCCGTAATCGGCGCTGAACGGCTGGAGCGTAATCGTGTTGTTCTCATTCCACCGATTGACGCACGGTTTGATGGCCTGCACGCGCGCGACGTTCCAGTCGATGGGTATGCGCGCGTCCTTGAGGTAGAGAACGTTGCCCGGCAGGTCCCATGGGCGGCCTGTCTGCGTAGAGACGATGATCGAGTTTTCCCAGCCCTTCAGGAGCTTCGCCGTCCAGCCGCGGCTGTTGCGGCCAAATGGAAGCTGCGTAACGCCGCTCAGCACAAAACGGTGGGTGTGATCGTAAGCCGCGAGACTACGCTGCACAACATTGTTGAGCGGATCGAGGAAGCCGCCCTGTTCGACGGTCTTAGAGAAAGTGTAGTTCGAAGACAGATTGGTCCAGCGGTTGCGGATGCTGAAGGATGTTTGCAGGGAGTTATACCAGCTCTTGCCGTCGTTCCGCATCAATTCGGTTATTCCACCGAATTGCGGATAAGGGCGGAAATAGTTGGCGCGGGAGATGGTCTTGCTGATGAAGTAGTTCGTGTCCTGAAACGCGGGGAGATTGTAAAAGGGGCTGGGGATGCCATTGTTGCAGTAGCTCGGATTGCCGCCCAGCATATAGTTGCATTTGTCGCGGATTGTCGTATCGGCGTCGTTGAAGGACTTGGATGTCTGAAGGTCGCCGCCCCGGCTGCCGGCGTACGTCAGTTCAATCCGCGCGCGGCTGCTCAGTGCCCGCTGGAAGCCGAATGAAAACGAATTGACGTATGGGATGCGGAAATCGGCATTGACGAAGTTGAACCCGCGGCCCACATAAGCCAGGGTTCCTTGAGCATTCCCGTAGGGGATGATGATGCCGTTGGGGAACGGATCGTTGATCTTCTGATTCACAGCCGTGCGGCCTTCGTCGCCGGAAAACACGAGCGGTGTGGTGAGGCTGAAGCCGTTGGTCTGAAGATAATCGTTGTTCGGATTGATGTAGTAGCGGCCCCAACCGCCACGAAGCACGGTTCGCGGGGTAAGTGCATAGGCAAATCCGATGCGGGGCTGAATGGTGTTGTAGTCGGTGTTGGCGGCCTGGCGCGGAATGCCGTTGAGGCCTGCGAAGAGCATCGCGCCCTTGATGACGGGCAGGTCCGGAAATTTGGCGTGGTCAATCTGGGAGTCGAGCGGCGATACGATCGTGGAGTCGAATCCGCGGTTCATGCGATCAAAGCGCTCGACGGGCGGAACGTTAAAATCGACGCGCAAGCCTGTGTTGATGGTCAGGCGCGGCGAGAGCTTCCAATCGTGCTGGATCCACGGCGCGGAGTACTTGAACATGAAGATGGGAAACACGGTGTAATTCAGGCTGCCGCCGGAGGGCGTGCCGAGCAGCCACGACGCGATTGAGTTGCCGCTCAGCGGGTCGCCACGTGTGTAGTCGTGCTGGGTGAAGCCGGCGTTGGCGTCGAGCGTGAAAACGTTGCCGTAGTTTTGCGTGGAATATTGGACCCAGCGCATATCGAAACCGGCTTTGATGGTGTGCGGGCCGAGAATCTTGGTGACATTCGGGTGCAAGGTAAACGTGTTGGTGATGTTGTTGCCCGGATAGCGGCCAAGCGACATGTACCCGGAAAAGGTGTAACGTCCGAAGAAGCTGCCGCCGGGTAACTGCGCCGCGAGTTTCGACGGGAATCCAAGGGTGGAGAGGTCGAAGCCGGCATCGGCGTCGGCGCGCGAGCCCTCAACGTAGCGGCTGAACGAGGACCGTACATTGATAAGGAAGGTCGGTGTAAGGGTAGTGACCCAGTCGATTACATAGGCGTCGTTTACCCGCTTGAGCGGAAGTTGTCCATCGGCGCCGGGCTGGCTGAAGATGCCGTTGAAGGTGCGGGTTTCCGTGCGATCGTTGGCTGCGTGGCGGAAGAAGAAACGGTTCCGGCTTCCGAGGTTCTGATCGATCTTGACCACGTAATTGAAGAACGAATCCTTCGCCGCGGCATCGCCGCCGGAGATGAAGTAGTTGCTTTGCGAGTAGTCGGTGTCCGCGGTGGAGGTGTTGGCTTTCGGGAGGTAGTCGAGAATCCTGCGCGAGATGGAGTTGATGCGGTTCTTGGGGATGATATTGCCGGCGAATGGAAGGCGGTCCCATTTAGCGGTCGTGTTGTTGTAGAAGGTGGTGTTCGGGTCGTATATGGTGATGGCGCGATTCCGCGAATCGACGAGCCTCGAGAAATCTCCGTCCCGCATTTCAGGCGCGGGGACGGAGAGTACCAGCGGTTGCGGAGTCGCCTCGCGGTAGCCTTCCCAGTTGGCGAGAAAAAACGTCTTGTTGCGGCCGTTGTAGATCCTGGGCAGGACCACGGGACCATCCACCTGGATGCCGTACTGATCGAGATAGTGGCCCTCTTTGGGAGCGCCGCGCGCGTTGTTCTGAAACGAATTCGCATCCCACGCATTGCGGCGCGCGAACTCGTAAATGGAACCGTGCACGCGATTGGTGCCGCTCTTTAGTACGACGTTGACGATACCGCCGGAGGTCTTACCGTATTGCGCGTCGTAGGAATTGGTCTGGATCTTGAACTCCTGGACGGAGTCAACCGGAGGAACGTATGCGATGTTGTTGCCTCCCGCCTGAGCGTTGTTCGACACGCCGTCGAGAAGGAACTCGTTTGCGCCGTTCGCGCCGCCGTTGACGCCCCACGAGGCGATCGCGCCATTATCGAAGGGCCGCAGGTAAGCGAGCGATCCGTTGTAGTTCACGCCCGGCACCAGCATCGAGAGCATGAACGGATTGCGCCCGTTGAGCGGCATTTCGCGGAGTGTCTGTTCGTCAATGATGCCGCCGCGGTCGCCCGACGAGAGGTCGAGGAGCGGAACTTCGCCGGTAACGGTCACCTGTTCACTCGTGGCGCCGAGTTCAAGCGTTATATCGATGGATGCGGATTGGTTGACGCTAAGGGCAATGCCTTCGCGGAGCGTAGTCTTGAAACCGGGATGTTCGGCGCGCAGAGCATATTCGCCAGGCTTGATTAATGCAAACGTGTAGTTGCCGCGGGAGTCCGTCTCAGCTGCGGCGGTCTCATTGGTCTCGATGTTCTGAAGGCGAGTGCGGGCTTTTGCGATCGGGGCGCCTTGCGGGTCGAGAATGCGGCCGCTGAGCGTCGCGCGAAACTCCTGCGCGAGGGCGGTCGTCCAGAAGATCACCCCAACAACCCAGATTCGCATTGGCGCGATTGTACCACCGCGCGTCAGACAGGCGCTCGCACGCTAACTGCCGCAGTTTCCGGTTTGCGACGCGATCCACTCGCGGATGAGCGCCACGCCTTCGCGGTGGATCGTGGAACGTCCCACCTCGGGCATCGCGACTTTTGGCTCGATCGAATTCATGCGGCGCAGCAGAATAGACTCGTCCGGCTTTCCGTGAACCACGTCGAATCTCAAGTCGCCGGCGCCGTGACCGGCGGCCACCGGAACTTTACAGAATCCCCAGCGGAGCGGGTCCACTTGCCCGGCCGTCAGGAACAGTCCGCTGGTGTCGGCGGGCCCCTCCGGGTTGTGGCAGTGACCGCAGTTGGTGTCGAGATACGCGCGAGCGCGGGCATCGAGCGTGCCGCTCGAGGGCTGGTCCCACACGGCGTTGCGGGGGGCTTCGGCGGGAGCGGGGGCGCCCGCTAGTATGCCGGCGCGGGTCCACCGCGCCAACTGATTTTCGACGCGATCGGGATACGCGTAGTCGCGGTTGAGGTGGCGTGCCTTCGGACCGAGCGGGACGGTTTGCTTCGCCCGTTCATGACAGCCCTTGCATTGATTTGAATTCGGAATGATGTAGCGGATCTTCGTCCCGTTCAGATCCACTTCCACGGGGTCGGGGACGAGGTCGAGGATCGCATCGGTCTGGTCCAGGTTCCAGATGTAGGGCAACCCTCGCCAGCCGGAACGGGTGTTGACGAGCAGACGCGTTTCGATGATTCGATCACCGAACGAGAATGTTTTGGCGAGTACCGAACCGATTGGAAACTCGAACGCCTCTTGAGCGTCGTAGCGGGCGGTAGTCCCGGGTGGAACCCAGACGAACCGTGCCTTAGCGGCGTAGTCCGAAAACAGCGGAGTGTTGACGTCGTAGGGGAGAACCCTCGTGTTCGGCCGCATCTGCCGCAGTTCGCCGGTAAACAGACGCCACTCGGAAAGGCGCCGGGGGAAAGGCTCGGCGTCGCCGCGGCGTACGTGTCGCGAGCAACCGCTCAGGAGCACGACACAGATCAGGACAATCGAGCGCATTACGAACCAAACGGGAGCGTGATGGCGGGCAGCGCGGGAAGCGAGCAGTTGTGCGCCGCAGCATTCTTGGCCGGGTGCTTGAATTCGTTGCCCGCGTCGAAGTTAAGAATGGCCGCGCTGCCATTGTTCTGCACGCAGATCTGAGCGTCCTTCTGATTGGGACGGAGCACTCCGTCGTAAACGATTGCCGGCAGCGGAGTGCCGGACACTTTGGCGATCACCTCGGCGCGCCCTTCGGGTCCGTCGCCTCCGCCCTCGATCCGGTTGTCGTGGACGTAGATCTTATCCGTGAACGGGTCGTAGGCAGAGTCCTTGATCGGATTGCCGGTGGTGAGGTAGCTGATGATGGAGACGTTGTACGACTTGTTCCGGGCGATCGTGTTGTCGAACACTTCGGCTTCGCTGGTAGCGAGCACCATCACGCCGGTTCCGGGTGCGACTTTGGCTACCATGGCGCTTTTCGGCGCGAAGTTGGAATGATTGTTTTCGACGACCTGATTTTTGAAGACCCGGGTCTGTTTGCCGCCCTTCATCGGCAGGTCCGGCAGGTTGAACACGAGAATCCCGCCTGTGTTTCCGGTGGCGGTGTTTTCGTAAACGTCGGCGCCGATTGAGTTTTCGATCTCGATACCGGCCACGTTGCCTTCCGCGCGGTTGCGGCGTACGACAATGTTGCGGGATTGGCCGACGTAGAAGCCGGCGTCCGCCGCGCCTTTGACAACCGAATCTTCAATCAGCACGTTCTTGCACTCAACCGGATAGATGCCGTACGAGCCGTTGGTNAACTTGTCGGCGCCCTTTACTTTTAGTCCGTCGCCCCTGGTGTCTTCGACGCCAAGGTCTTCAACGGTGAAGCCGTTGGCGGTCACCATCATTCCAGCCGAGCCTGTGGACTGCCTCTTGAAGGACAGAACGCTCTTGTCCATGCCCTTGCCGCGGAGCGTGACGTTGTCGACGGTCAGCGATAGCGGCAGGTCGATGTCGTGTTTGCCTTCCGGAATCTCGATGACGGAGCCGGGTTTGGCTTCGATGAGCGCCTGTTGAAGCGCTTTTCGGAAACCGGGCCCGGGGCGCAGACCGGATTTGTCACCCGAGCAGGATCCCAGGAACAACAGGGCGGGGAGCAGCGACACAGCAATTCCACGCGACATTGTCCTGCGATTATAGCCGATAATACGGTCATGAAAGGTCTCATATTCTTAGTCAGCGCGGCGGCATTGCTGGCCGCGGAAGTGAAGCTTGGAAAGCCGTTGACCCTGGATACGGCGGTGCCGGTATCGACGCTGATGGCCAAGCCCGACGAGCAGGTGGGCAAGGTGGTTCAGGTGAAAGGCAAGATTGTCGAGGTGTGCCAGATGGCGGGATGTTGGATGAATCTGGCGGGCGACGACGGCAAGATGGTCCGCATCAAAGTGGACGACGGCGATATCGTGTTCCCGAAGGATGCGGTCGGAAAGATGGCTGTGGCTGAGGGCAAGCTGGTGAAAACCGAACTCACTCTCGAGCAGGCCATCACGCAGGCGCGGCACGAGGCCGAAGAAGCGGGCCGAAAGTTCAATCCGGCATCGATCAAGAGCGGCCGGACCACCTACACGATTCGCGGCACCGGCGCCGTGCTTCTCTAAACCGTAAACCGGGCGTTCAAAACTCCCAACGAGACCAGCGTCATCACGAGTCCGATGAGGACGATGATTGCAGCCGAAAGCACCGGCACGAGCCGAAAGACCGGATGGCGGGACGCGCTTTCCGAATCCGGCAACAAATGGCGCGCGTAGACGACTGTCACTCCGATGGCGGTTAGTACGATCGCCAGACCGGCGCTGAAGGCGACCAGAAGCGCCAGGCCAAAGGCGATGCGACCCACGGCAATCGCGCTCAGCATCAACACCATGGCGGACGGGCAGGGAACCATGCCGCCTGCCGCGCCGAGCGCAAGCAGGCTCTTCAGGTTCACGTCGCCTTCGATGTGATGGGAGTGACCGCCGGGCCCATGGTGATGATGATTATCGTGGTGATGGTGGTGATCGTGATGATCGTGATGGTGGTGATGGTGATGATGGATGCCGAGCGCGTGCTGTAAGGAGTGCAGGCGTTTGTAGAAGAGCCAGCACCCGATGGCGACGATCGACAGTCCGGAAATCAGTTCCAGCGCCTGAATCAGCTTTTGCGGAACGATGTACTGAGCGAGAAACAAGGTCACCAGCCCCATCGCGAACACGCTGGCCGTATGTGTAAACGTCACCATGCCACCGAGCAGCACGGCATGCAGCGCGGTTCCCCGCGAGCCGACGAGGTAAGCGGCAACCATGGTTTTGCCGTGCCCGGGCGTAAACGCATGGGCCGCGCCGAGTCCGGCGGCTGCGGCGAGGCCGGCCAGAATCATCCAGAGGCTGAGCTGTTTTCGGCCGAGCAATTGCGCAAGAAAATCGCTCTTTTCGTTTGACGGAGCCTCGGGCCCGGATTTGCCGGGCGCAACGGGTTGCTCGATTGGGGTGATCTGCGCGGGCGCTGTCTGCGGTCCGTTCTTCCAGACCAGGAATGCGCGCGTATCGGCGGGCGGAGTTCCCGTGTAATTGCGGAGAGCGGCGCTGCGGTCCTCGGAGCCGTGACTTGCTTCGAGAATCGCCGTGCCTGGGCCGGCCGCGATCGTGATCTCCTTCCAGCCGCCGGTGTCAGGAAAATTCGGATCGCGAAACTCGAGCCGTCCCGGGCTGCCGTTCACTCGCAATCGTACTTCTGCCCGGAGCGTCTTGAGCCCTGCGGCCCCATCGGCGGTCGCGATGTCGATCCTGTCGATGGCGGGAGCGACGAGGCTGCCATTCAACCGGAACTCGAGCGCGTTCGCCTGTTGGCGGGCGAACGCTTCAGGGTTGCCGCCACGCAACACATCCGATGCAGGCGCCTCGGCGAGATCGAGCACATACAAAACAGCAACGCCTCGGGCATCGGGCGTTAGACGCGTGTAGCGGTTGACGCTGAAATTACCGAGCGGATGCGCGGTTATCCATGCACTGAACAAGGCTGCGAGCAGGAGGCGGGTCAACGTTCGTTCTTCGCCAGTGTGATTTTCACCGGAGCCGGCCTGGCGCCCGGCGCCAGCTTCACCACTTTACAAACGAGTTGAAGCGAATGGACGGGTACGAGAACACGCGTGGTGTTACGCTGCGTGTCGAGGCCGGCGAGCACCACCACGGTTTTCGAAGGCATGAAGATATCGAACACGCGGACCATCTCATTGCCCGTGGCGAACAGGACGACGAGTTCGTCCTCCTCTTTGAGAGCCTTCTGCATGGCCTGCACCTGGTTGAGCATCAGCGTGCCCATATCGGGCGGCGCGGGAGGCTCGGCATCGAAGACGCCCTTTACGGCGTCGCCGACGGCCTGCTTGGCGAGTTGCTTGGTGAGATCGACGATGGCCACGCGACTATTTTTTCATGAATCCCTGCTGGGTGAGCCAGTCGGCGAAGCGTTCGATCCAGCGGTCGGAGGGAAGGTTCTGCCGGCGCATGCCGAATCCGTGCCCGCCCTTGGCGTACATATGCAATTCGACGGGCTTCCGGGCTGCCATCCACAAGCCGTAGAGTTGGACGCTGTCGGGCGCAAGACCGAGTTGATCGTCGGTGGCGGCTACGATGAACGCGGGCGGAGCGTCCGCCGGTACGGTCATGCTTTTGAGCGCGCCGGCATAGGCGTAAATCGGCGCGACGAATGCCGGGCGATTCTCAGGCGTATATCCGAAGGCGACCCCCGAGGTCACGGTTCCCCCCGCGGAGAATCCCATAATGCCAACCCGCGCGGGGTCAACGCCCCACTCGGCGGCGTGCGAGCGCACATACGCCACGGCGGCTTTGCCATCGGCGATCGCCAGCGGAACGACAGCCGCGTTATCGGCGTCCAATTTGGCGCGGTTCGCCATTTTGGACATGACTTCCACGGTGCCGTCCTCGCCGGTGCGGACGAGGCGATACTTGAGTACAAACGAAGCGACGCCGCGGGCTGCCAGCCATTTCGCTACGTCGTTGCCTTCTGAATTGATGGACAGGGCATGAAACCCGCCGCCGGGGCAGATGACCACCGCGGTGCCGTTAGCCGCGGCTTTGTCGGCGGCGAAGTAGGTGAGCGTGGGTTTGGCGACATTGGTGACAACCTGGGTCTGCCAGAGTTGCGAAAAGAAGTCCTTTTCCGGATAGTTCCAGGTTTCCGAACCCGGCGCGGGGCCGTCGTAGAGTGGAATCACTTTCTGCGCGAACAGGGACGCGCACGCAAACAGGGCAGTGAGGGCGATCTTCATGAGAGTCCTAGGAATGTGGGTGCTGCTGATAGTGCAAACGTAGCAGATCCTTGCCGTAGTCGTTTCCGTTCGGGGTGCGCACGACGCAATGGATGTGCTCGCGGAACGGGAGGTTGGGGTCGAACAGGTGGCGCAATCCAGCCGGGCGCTGATGGTCGAACTCGATGAGCACAACCGGGCTGTGAATGCGGTAGTAATAGACGCTGTTCTCGCTGCTGCCGCCGATCCAGGCGAAGTAGGTCCGGTCGATGTGGCGGCGCACTTCGTCCATTTTGACGCGGGCGTGGCCATCGTCGAGGTTTCCGATGTATTGCTCAATCAAGGCGAGCAATTCCTTTTTCTGCGCTGGCCTGAAGTTCGAAACCGGGGCGCCGGCATAGTCGAGGATGACGTTATCTTTGAACGCCTCGGTGAGGTTGTTGTTGCCGGTTTTGGAGAGTTCGAGCACCGCTTGCCTGCGCTGTTCGCCGTCGAGCGAGAGCAGCATTTTGAGCCCGAGCCGTTGTTCGTCCTGCAGGATCGACGTGCCCTTGTATTTGCCGGATGTCGCGATCACTGGTTCGGAACCCAGAAACATGGGCGTTGCAACCACCTGGTCGCCGAGCACGAAGTAGTTGACGATGAGGTGATGGCCGTCGATCTGCCAGCCCCACGGTTCTGTCCTGGATGGCTTGCCCATCACCGTCAGGAAGTAGCGCCACTCCCCGTACTGCTCAAAATCGTTTTGGTTCAACTCGCCCAGAGTCTGATTCAAGCGCATGATGTCGCGTGACAGTTTCAGCCCACGGGCGCTCAAGGACGCCTTGAGAAGGCCGAATGCCGCCTCGCGCTGGCCCGGGTTCATCTCGAGAAAGCTCACCCCCTGTCGCACGTAAAAGTGCTGGTTCATCCATTTACGCCATTCATCGTCGTCGACCGGAAACATGGTGCGGCTCTTCTGTTCCGGCGACAAGGCGGCCAAAAATGTCTCAGCCGCGCGCACCACCGGTTCAGTTGAGACGCCGGTGGACTGGATGGCGAACAGCCCGGGTTCGACGCTGCCGTTGGCCGTGATTCCTTTGAACGGAGCGGCCAGACCGGATTTTTCCGCAGCGTCCGACATACGCTTGAACCGGTCGCGCATCGACTCGCCGGGTTGACCGCGGACGAAGGCGATAAATAACAGGAGGGTCGAGGAAAGCAGCAACGCAGCTCGTTTCTGCATACAATGTGGAGATTGTAGCGCAGGCTTCAGCGCCGCTGGCGACTCATGCTTCTTCAAGCCCGCGACCTCTCCAAACGATTCGGCTCCAACACGGTGCTCGACCGGGTGAGCCTGGAAGTTCGCCCGGGCGAGATTTTAGGGCTCATCGGGCCCAACGGCTCCGGCAAGACGACGCTGTTTGAGTGCCTCGCCGGCCTGCTTGCCATCGATTCGGGCGCGATTGAGAAATCCGAACTGTTCTACCTTCCGGACGCTATCCGCCCCTGGCACGACCAGCGAGTTGACGCCGTAATCTCGATGTTCGAACGGCTGAACGGCACCGCGCGGGGCAATCTGGCCGAGACGCTTGGAATCACGCGGCTGTTGCGAGCCCGTTTCTCTTCGCTCTCAAAGGGCGAACTCAAACGCACGCTGCTGGCGCTCGCGCTGCTCAGCCGTGCGCCGCTGCTGCTGCTTGATGAGCCGTTCGACGGTCTCGACCTTCGCCAAACGCGCGAGGTGATGACGCTGCTGCGCGGCGCTCCTGCGCGATTTGGGAAGACGCTGTTTTTGTCCATCCACCAGCTCAACGATGCGGTACGGGTGTGCGACCGCCTGGTCTTGCTCAGCTCCGGGCGGATTGCGGGCAGCGGAACGCTGGAGGAATTGCGCGCCGCCGCCGGGCTCGAAGCGGGTGGTCTAGAAGAGGTCTTTCTTGCCCTTACGTAACGCCGCAACCCTGTTCGGCAAGGAGCTGCGCGAACTCGCGGCATCACGTGCTTACTGGCTGCTGCTTGTGATGATGGGACCCCTGGTGGGGCAGGCTTTCATCACGGCGGTGAACCTTTACGCCGAAGTGAGCGGCGCAGGGGGACGGCCGGCGGCGCTTGCGGAAGGACTTTCGCCGCTCGATGGCATCTTTGTGCCGACATTCGGGGCATACGACCTGGCTGCGACCCTGCTGTTCCCCTTCGTTGCCATCCGAAGCATTTCCGCGGAAAAGGAAAGCGGCGGGTGGAAGTTGATGCTGCAACAGCCGGCGGGAATGAGCGCGCTGGTTGGCGCAAAGATGTTCGGCCTGATCCTGGCGTGGTTCATCGCGTGGGTTCCCGGACTGCTCGCCATAGCCCTTTGGCGTGTTTATGGAGGTCATATCCACCCGCCTGAGCTGGTCAATTTGTTACTCGGGCATTTCCTGCGGGCGCTGCTCAGCGCGGGAGTAGCCGTGGCAGCGGCCGCTCTCACGGGCGGAGCAGCATCCGCCGCCATCGCCACGCTTGCTTTTACGCTCGGCACCTGGGCGCTCGATTTCATTGCTGCCGGGCGAGGCGGCTGGCTTCAGCAGTTGGCGGCGTATACGCCTACTGCCGCGCTCCGCACGTTTGAGCGCGGCGAGTTCCGGCTGAGGACCGCGCTGATTCTGCTGCTGCTTGGCGTGCTGGGATTTTTCCTGGCCGGAGTCTGGCTGCGACTTGGCGCAAGCCATTCCCGCCGGCTGATCCAAACGGCCGTGGTGCTGGCGGCTTTTTCGGGCGGCATGCTTGCAAGCTCCGCTCTGCGCACGAGCCTCGATGTCAGCGAGAACCGCCGCAATTCGTTTCCTCCGGCGGCAGAGCGCGTTCTCAGGCAAATTCCAGGGACGCTTCACATCACCATCGGGCTCGCTGCCGAAGACCCGCGCCTCACCGATTACGAAGCCAACATTCTCAACAAGCTTCGCCGTACGCTGAACGTCGCCGCGGAGTACGCTGCTACCTCGCGCGCCGGGTTGTTTGAAGGCGACCATTACGGAGAGATCTGGTACGAGTGGAACGGGCGCAGGCTGATGAGCCGGTCCACTGTCGAGCCGATCGTGCTCGAAACGATCTACCAGGTTGCGGGGGTTCAGCCGCCGGCGGGCGCGAACGGCGCGCCGTACCCCGGCTACCCGCTTGCCAAACATCCTGATTTCGCCGCCTGGCTTTTTTACCTCGCGCTCCCGCTGGCGGCGCTGCTCGGTTGCTGGTTAAACTGGCTCAGATGAAGCTCGCTGCCTCGATTCTTCTTCTCACGCTGCCTTTGTGCGCGCAGGCTATCCGAACCGACGCAAAGCAGTTCCTTCCTGTGGTGGGCGACTGGACTACCGCGCAGGAAGGCTCCCGGACCATTCTTGTGGTTGACGGGCGGCAGTGGAAACGCGGGCAGCCCGCCGGCGGACTCGCCGACCGCGCCCGGCAGATTTACGGCTCGCGGCACGAAGAGTTCATCGACAACGTGAAGGCGTTCGCCTATTTCCCGTATGCCGTCGCGCCCAATGTCGACGATTTCCGGGAAGGTGAGATCGAGATGCGATTTCAGATCGTGGACGGCGCCCTCGACCAGTGCGCCGGGATTCTCTTCAACCTGAAGCCGAACGGCGATTACCTCACGGTACGGTTCAACGGCATGGAGGACAACCTGGTGCTGTGGACGTTTAACAAGGGCGTCCGCAAGTTTGTCAAACGCGGTCCGGAGTCGCTGCCGCTCGAGAAGAAGAAGTGGTACCGCATGAAGATTACCGTGCACGGCCAGAAGCTCGAAGGCTACCTGAATAACCGCCTCATACTCGAGTACACGTTAGCCGAACCGGTATCGGGAAAAGTGGGCGTGTGGTCGAAAACCGACAGCGTAAGCTACTTCGACGAGTTCAGTGTTCGCCCGGTAGCGCGCTGATCGCCTTCCGGCGCGGCAAGCGCCCCCACTCGGTCCACCTCGAGCACCAGATCGCCGGCGCCGTCAATATGGAAGGCCGGAGAGAAGCGCGCTCCCCAGACCATTTCGTCGTAGCGGTACGAGTAGCGGGCCTGCACCGTTTGGCTGAACGTCTCATCGTAGGCGCGAACCAGGATCAGGAACTCGGCCTGTAACCGTTCGAGATCGTTGGATTCAAGGCTGGCCAGCGGACTCTCGCTGTCAATCGGATGAACGATGGTCCACGTGAGGGGGAAGAAAAAGACGGAAGGACGTTCGAGCCGAAGTGGTCTGTACTGGCGGTGGTGATCGGTGCCGGAGCGCTCCACGGTCATCAGGAGCACGGTCGCCTCGAGGCCGGTCAGTGAATTGCGCCGCTTATTCACGATGCGGAACTGAAGGCTCTTGCCATCCTGATAGGGCGCTACCACTATGTTTTCGCTAAAAGCGATGCGGGCCGACGGACGGGACACGCGCCCGAAAACAAGGCCTGTTGCCACCGACAGTCCCACCAGGCCCAGGCCGGCTTCGAGGGTGGCCAAAAAATTCGAAAGCAAGCCGTTTGGAGCGACGGTGCCGTAACCCACCGTGGTGAGGGTTTGGGCGCTGAAGAAGAAGCAGGTCAGAAAGTGGCGCCAGCCCACTGTTGGGTTCGTCATGTTGAGCGCGTGATCGCCGAGCAGGAAATAGATGCTGCCGAAGACCAGGTTGGCGGCGATGTAGCCGGCGAGCAGCACGCTCCAGAAGGCCGTCCAACTCAAATCGATGAGCCAGAGATAGGGATGGATGTCGCGCCAGGAGTCGCCGCGGCGCCGCACGTTGAACGTACCGTCTTTGTTGATGACCCGGCGCAGCGGTCCTTCGAACTGCTGGGTTAAGCCGGGATCGAATTGGGGCGCCTTCATGGATTCATGGTAGCTGCAAGCACCGGAGCGAAATCGAACGCGCCACGCTTCAGGTCGTGTCCGGCGCCCTCCACCACGATCAGGTGAACAGGCGCCGGGATCAGTTTCAGCGCCGCCTGGAGTTCCTCAATGGAGCCGAACGGGTCCTTCGTCCCGTGGACAAACACGCACGGAGTTCTGAGGGCGGGGAAGTGCGCGGTGCGCAGTTGCTCCGGCTTGCCGGGCGGGTGTAGCGGGTAAGAAAACAACAGAAGCCCTTCGGCGAGCGCGGGGACTTCGGCGGCGAGCATGGTCGATTGACGCCCGCCATAAGACTGGCCCCCCATCCACGCCGCGCCGCCGGTGCGCTGTCTTATGGCTTCCACGGCTTCCCGCAAACCCGCACGGTCGGCTGCTGCGCCCGAGGGATGCGGCGCGCCTCGAGGCCGTTTCTGGCGGAACGGCAGGTTGTAGCGCTCCACCGTTACTCCGCGCGCGGAAAACGCTTTTTCAGCGGCCATCAGCAGCGGCATGCCGCGGTTGCCGCCCGCACCGTGTGTCAGCACCAGTCCGGTCATGCAATCTATTTTCGTAACTTTCCGGCCGGCTGTCCGTATCAACGGGCATGAGGACAATTATTGGTTTGCTGATGGTTGCCACCGCCGGTTTCGGGCAGATGCGCAACAACACGTCCAAGGAACTCAAATGCGAGAACGGAAACTGGGGTAAGCCGCGCTCCTGCGAAGTGCGCGAATCGACGATGCCCTACGCGGGGCAACTCAATGTTGACGGCCGTCAGAACGGCGGTGTGACCGTGAAAGGTTGGGACCGCGCCGACATCCTGGTCCGCGCGCGCGTGGAGGGCAGCGGCGAGACCGACGGCGATGCGAAAGCGATCGCAGCGCAGGTTCGAGTGAATGCAAGCGCCGGACGCGTGGCCGCCGAGGGTCCCTCGACGAGCGGGCCGGGCAATTCGTGGTGGAGCGTCAGCTACGAAATCTTCGCGCCCCACAATGCGAACCTGGAGATCGTCGCCAACAACGGCGGCATTCATCTGGCCGACCTTCGCGGCAACATTCAGTTCAAGACCCGGAACGGCGGCGTTCACGTGGCGCGTCTCGGCGGCAACGTGAAAGGAGTCACCGTGAATGGCGGAATTCACGTCGAACTCACAGGCTCGCGTTGGGATGGGCAGGGGCTGGATCTTGAATCGAACAATGGCGGAGTCCACGTCGAGATCCCGTCGAACTATTCGGCTGAATTTGAAGCGTCCACCCGGAACGGCGGTTTGCACTCGGATTTCGGAGGCGTGTCAAAGTCCGAGAAGAGAATCCATACCAGCCTCGGTAGCGGAGGCGCGATGGTTCGCGTGGTGACGACCAATGGCGGAGTTCACCTCGGCCGCGCGAGCTAGAGTTTTGCTTCGAAGCCGATGAGGCTCACGATGACGCCGAGTTCGCGAATGTCCTGGCCGGTGGGCGGAATCGCTTTGTCGAGCGAGAACTCCACCGGCACCATGTCGGCGCCGAGGACGGAAGCGGGCACAGCGCGCGAGTAGGTCTTATCGCCCGGTGAATCGAAGGTCTCCGGCTGTAGAGGCTGGCCGCCCACCTTCACGTTCACGGTGACCGGTCCGACCTTTTGCAACAGGACCTCCGGCAAAGCGAGTTTGACCATCAGGTTGGCGCCCTTCGATTGAGCGCCGGCGGGCGGGTGCAGCGAGACAGCGAAATTCTTCTCGGTCCAGCGCCACGCGCCGGCTTCGACGGCGTGAAAGCCGCGAACGAGTTGGACCTCGGCTCGAGGGTCGGCCGTGTGGAGCATGGTGGCTTTTCCAGCCGGCTCCTCCGGGGCGCCCTTTCTTCTCCTTTTGCAGCCGGCGCCGCCCGCAACCAGGGCGGCAATCATGATGAACGAGATCAGTCCCCGCATTTTTCCACCTGAACGAGACAACTGTAAAATACCGGACCGCCGCCGAGGTCGGTGAGGCGGTCCGCTGTGAGCGCGTTCACGCTGCGCGCGCCCGGCGATTTCTTGGCCCATCGGACGGAAGGAGCGCGCACGACGCCGGAACGAACGCTTCCGTCCAGTTGAGCGCGCAGCACGATGCTTCCCCGGTCGTTGTAGACCCGCACGGCGTCCCCCGCGGCGATACCGCGGGCGGCAGCGTCGTCGCTGTGCATCCACAGCCTGGATGTCTGTTCGTCCACCGCTCCGCGATTTCCGAACGTCGAGTTCATCGAATCGTCGTTTTTCGACGAAACCAGCTCGAGCGGATACCGCGCCCGCAGCGCGGCATCGCCTTGCCGCGATTCAACCGGCGGAACGTAGCCGAGTGCCGCCCCGCCGAGTTCGCACTTGCCGGACGCGGTGCCGAAGCCCCCTTCAGCGAAGGGCAGGAAAGGCGCGCCCTCGGGCGAGACGTTCAGCCTGACCGAGTGCTCGCGGTCGAGGCGTTCGAGTGTGATGCCGTCCAGAAACGAATGCCCCGAATCAAGCAGCGAGCGCAACAGATCGTCCTCGGTGTCGCGGAAGCAGGGGTCATCGAAACCCATTCGCCCAGCCAGCAGCCGGAACACTTCGACATTCGATTTGGCTTCGCCGCGGGCCGTCAGCGCGGGGCGGGCGAGTTGCGCGTGGTAGTGCCCGTAGGCGAGATAGAGATCCGTGTGCTCGAGAAAAGTGGTCGACGGCAGCAGAATGTCGGCGTAATCGGCGGTGTCGGTCTGAAACTGTTCGAGAACGACGGTAAACAGATCCTCGCGCGCCATCCCGCGCAACACCAGGTTCTGATTGGGCGCGATGGCGGCGGGATTGGAGTTGTACACCACCAGCGCCTGCACCGCGGGGTTGCGGACCTCAGTGAGCGCTTTGCCGAGTTCCGTCATGTTGATGATACGAGCCTCGCGCCCGAGCGACGATTTCAGTTGTAGCTCCGGCATCTGTAGGGCGGCGGTGTTATATCGGAAAGCCTGCGAGGTGGAGAGCTGCAGCCCGCCTCCGCGCTCGCGCCACGACCCGGTCAGCGCGGGAAGGGCGGCCACGGCTCGTACCGCTGCGCCCCCGCGTTCGCTGCGCTGGATACCGTAGTTCACGCGGATCACAGCCGGTCGCGTGGTGGCATACTCGCGCGCGAGGGCGATTACGTCGGCGGACGGTACCCCGGTGAGTTCTTCAACGCGTTGCGGCGTGTACCCGGCGGCTGACGCTTTCAACTCGTCGAAGCCGGATGTATGGCGGGTAACGTAATCGGCGTCGTGCAACCCTTCGGCAATGATGACGTGAATCAGGCCCAGGGCGAGAGCCTGATCGGTGCCGGGGTATGGAGTGAGGTGCCGGTCGGCGAGGGCGGCGGTGCGCGTCTTCACCGGATCGATGACGACCAGCCGCGCGCCTTTGCGCCTCGCCTCGACGATGAAAGGCCAGAGGTGGACGTTAGTGCCGTGGATGTTGGCTCCCCAGGCGATGATCAGCCGGGAGTCGCGGAACTGCTCGGGCTCGGTGCCGTAGCGAAAGCCGAGCGTCTCGGTAAGGCCGGCGCTGCCGGCGGCGGAGCAGATGGTGCGGTCGAGGCGCGAGGCTCCCAGGCGGTGGAAGAAGCGCCGGTCCATCCCGCTGCCGTTCAGGAGGCCCATCGTGCCGGCGTAGCTGTACGGCAGGATCGACTCGGGGCCGAATTCAGCCGCGATATGGCTCAGGCGCGCGGCGATCGTGTCAAGCGCCTCGTCCCAGGAGATCCGCTCAAAGCGGCCCGCGCCCTTCGCTCCGGCGCGTTTCATCGGGTGCAGCAGACGGTCCGGTGAGTGCTGCCGCTCGAGATAGCGGGCCACCTTGCCGCACAGAAAACCGCGGGTCACCGGATGGTTGGGATCGCCTCTGAGCCGCGATCCGCGACCGTTTTCGTCGACATCGATCAGCAGCGCGCAGGTATCCGGACAATCGAGCGCGCAGACGGAGTGCCGGGTAGCCATCGTCAGAGGGTGAGGCGCTTGCGCTTCTGTTCGTAGGCGTCGAAGCGGCCTTCAAATTCGTCGTAGCCCTTGCGTCCCATCAGAGCGAACGTATATTTCTTGCCGAGTTCGACGCCTTCCTGATCGAACGCGTTGATGTCGAGCAGTTCGCCCATGTAGGCGGTCTGGAATTCGAGCAGTTGGATGAAAGCGCCGAGGTGCTCTTCGTCCACCTTGTCGAGCGTGAAGGTGCAGTTGGGGCGGCCGTTGTCGGTGAGAGCGGCGGCCGTGGCGCGCCGTTCGGCGGTGATGAGCCCGGCCAGGCTCTGTCCGGCGAGGTAGTCGAAACCTTCGTATCCGGCTTTCGCTTTGGGAATGCGGCCTGCTTCGCGGAATTTGCCGACGGCCCAAAACGTGAAGGCCTTGTCGTTGGGCCCTTCCATGTAGAGTTGCACCTGTGAATGCTGGTCGGTGGTGCCGAGCGCCGCAATCGGGGTCTGGCCGGTATGCACTTCGGCGCCGGGACGGGTGCGCGCTTTCCCAAGCGATTCCGCCCACAACTGGCGGAACCAGAACGCCATTCCCCACAGGCGGTTCGAATAGGGGAAGGCGACCTGAATCGGCTTGCTCTTGCGGGTCATGAGCAGGTGGTGCAGCATGGCCGAGCGGAGGGCGAGGTTGGTGTCGAGCGAGTCGCTCCAACAATCGTCGTTCATGCGCGCCGCGCCCTTGAGCAGTTTGCGAACGTCAAATCCGGCCAGGGCGGCGGGCAGGAGACCTACCGCGGACAGGACGCTGAAACGGCCGCCGACATTGTCCGGCAGGTGAAAGGTGGTGTACCCCTGGGCGGTGGCCATCTGTTTGAGGTCGCCCCGGTTAGCTGACGTGACCACTGCGATGCGCTCGCGGGCTTTGGCGCCCAATTTCGAAGACAGCCAGTCGCGGAGAATCAGAAACGTGGCCACAGTTTCCGCCGTCGCGCCTGATTTGGCGACCGGCAGCACCAGGGTTTTCCGCGGATTCATGGATTCAAGCGCCGCTTGCACGAACGTCGGGTCGACGTTATCGAGGATCACCAGGCGTGGATTCGCGGGCGAAAAGGCGGGTTGGACGGGGTGCGGTCCCCGGACTCCGCAATCGAGCGCCCAGGCGCCCAAGGCGCTGCCGCCGATGCCCACCAGACAAACCGTGTCGTAGGTGCCCCGCATCTGGGCGGTGTAGCGCAGAATCGCCTTTACGGTTTCGGTCTGATTCGGCAGGTCCGGAAAACCGTAGTGTCCATGCGCATAGGCGGTGCGAAAACCGTCGAGGGCCGCCATGGCCTCCGGTTGTGCCTGTGCGATTTCAGCTTTGGTGAGCCCATTCTGTTCCCCGATCATCTCAGCGAGCAGATTGGTATGATCGAATCCGATAGCCATCGTAACTCAGCATAGCAATCAGACGTTGCCGCGTGAAATGGCTTTCTAACGAATCCGCGCGAATTTGTTCACTCGAGCGGCGACGGGAACGTCTTGGACATATGGTCGTGCCAGGTGAGGCTTTCCTCGTCAACGAGCGCCCAGAGCAGGCCGAGACCCGCCGACAGGATGCTGACGCAGGTGCCGGCGAGGCGCTGGATGCGCTGTTCGCGGTCGGGGATCTGCCCGTCGAAGTTCACCAGGCGCAACTGTGTCCAACGCATGCCGGCCGTATCGCCACCGGAAATACAGAAAAGCAGGTGGTAGAACAGGGCAAAAACCACGCCGATAAGCCCGAAAAACGGGATGGTTTCACGGTTCAACACCACCTCCCCGCCGGCCGCGTGGAAGGTCAACAGGAAAATGCCGAGGGCGATCACGACGATGCTGATATCGAGCGCCGTCGCCATCACGCGGTGGGATGGGAGTGCGACAGGAGCGTCGCAGTAAATCACCGCTTCGACGTTGGTGTCGAGCGTATCGGGCTGGAGCCGGAGGCTCTGCTGCCGGGAGTTCGACCGGCGCGGGCGCGGGCGCGAAACACGGGCCGACCGGGGTTCGTCACTCGAACCTGTCAAGGCCGGCATGGACACGACGCGAGGACCTTCAGAAAACAGGGAACGCTGGTAACCCCGCCGGGCATTGGCGCTTTCCGTCGCGGCCTGGGCTGCTTCGGCGGCTGCTTGACGGCGAGCCTCGGAAGGGTCGTAGGCGCCGAGCAGCGAAGGCGCAGTAGCCGTGCTGATGGGGTACGGCTCAACAGCGGCCATGGCGGTCGAGGTTCGCAGCCTTCGCCCGCAGCGACCGCATCGATGATCGTCTTCTTCGTTCAAGGCACCACAGAAGCGGCAGCTCATAGTTTTAAAGCGTCTCCTCGTCCGCACAACGGCCGAACATGCGTTCCAGTTCTTCGCTTTTTCTTGCACCTGCTCCGCAGAACGTGTTACGGTGCTGGCTTGAGACCATTACGAAAGACACAGTACCACTCCGCGTACTCACCAAACCTTCGTAACATAATTGCCCCTTTTTGTCACGAACTTTCTTACAATCTGGTGGTTAGCACAGTAAACCTACTAGGTATAGTGATGTGCCTCACGATGGCTTGTGGTGTTGCGTGGGGTCAATATGGAAGGCCGCCCTATATCCCGTCGTTGCCGCCGCCTCCAAAACCGGCCACCAGTACTGGGACGCAACTCAAGCCGATTCACCCGAAAGCCCCACCGCCCGGATTCGTCCGCATCGATGCGGTCGACAAGGAAAAGGACGGCACTCAGTATCACTTGAAGGGCAACGTCGAAATCGAAACGTCCGACATGATGATCAAGGCGGACGAGGTGGACTACGACGAAGCCACGAGCATCGCCAAGGCTCGGGGTAACGTCCGATTTGAGCATTACACAAATGGCGAAAAGCTGAATGCCGACCATGTCGAATACAACACGGATTCGGAGACCGGCAAATTCTACGAGGTGAACGGAACTTATCCCGCCAAAATCGATGCGCGCCCCGGTATTTTGACTTCTAGCAATCCATTCTATTTTCAGGGCAAGTGGGCTGAGCGCATTGAGGATAAGTACGTTCTGCACGACGGCTTCATCACCGACTGCAAGTTTCCGGGGGCGTGGTGGGTGCTGCGCGGACCGGTGTTTGACATATCCCCCCATAACCGCGCCATTGCCTACCGCAGCATCTTCTGGCTGCGGGGCATTCCGATGTTCTACGCTCCGGCGTACTACAAGAGTTTGAAGAAGTACCCGCGGCAAAGCGGCTTTCTCACTCCAAACATTGGAAATAGCACGCGCCGGGGCAAGATGGTCGGCGTCGGTTACTATTGGGCGATCAACCGCAGTTACGACCTGATGTACCGTAATCAGTACTTCTCGGAACGCGGCTTTGCGCACACGGTCGATTTCCGCGGCAAGGTCACCAAGAACACGGATTTTGGGGCGGTCATCTATGGCGTGAATGACAAAGGCATCAAAATCGGTGACTCGACGCTGAAGCAGGGCGGCGTGCTTGCCTCGCTCACGGGGCGCTCGATCCTGGGGCATGGATGGGAAGCTCGCGGCGAAATAAACTATTTAAGTTCATTCGCTTTCCGGCAAAACTTCACGGAATCGTTCTACGAGTCGATCTTCGCTGAATCAAACTCCGTGGCCTTCGTTACAAGGCATTGGTCGAGCTTCGGCACGAACATCGTGTACGAAAACCAGAATCTCTATCAATTGAACACCAGCAACAGCGAAGACAAGCTGACGGTTCGTAAACTGCCGGAATTCCAGTTCATCTCGAGAGAACGGCGCATCTGGGACAAGGTTCCGCTCTATTTTTCGCTCGAATCCGCCGCCGGGCTGCTTCGCCGGGCCCAACCTCTTTATGCGACCCGCGATTTCGTGGACCGCGTGGACTTTGCGCCGCGCGTGATGACCAACCTTTATTGGAACGGCTTCAGCCTGGTCCCGGCATTCTCCATCCGCGAGACCCACTACGGGTCGTCGTTCACCGGCGGGCAAATCACCGGCGCCAACCTGCTGCGGAGTTCGCGGGAGTTTACACTCGACCTCGGGTTGCCCTCGTTCGCGCGGATCTTTAAAGCTCCCAAGTGGACGGGCGGCGACAAACTCAAGCATGTGATTGAGCCGCGGGCGTCGTTCCGCGACATCAAGGGCATCGACGACTTCAGCCGCATCATCCGGTTCGACGAGACCGACATCCTGGCCAATACGCGGGAACTTGAGGTTTCACTGACCAACCGGTTGTACAAGAAGGAGAAAGACGGGCAGGTGAACGAGATGCTCACCTGGCAGATTGTGCAGCGGCGGTATTTCGATCCGACCTTCGGCGGAGCGCTGGTGCCGAATAACCGCAACGTCTTCCTCAATACCGTCGACCTCACCGGTTACGCATTTCTCGACCAGCCCCGGAACTACTCGCCGGTGGTGTCGGCGCTGCGTTACTCCCACAAAATCGGGGTCGAGTGGCGAACCGACTACGACCCGCTTCGCAGCCGCATCGTCAACAGCGGATTCACCGCCGACTACCGCGCCGACGCATTCTTCGTCTCGGCTGGCCATAATATGGTCCGGAACGATACCGTGCTCTCGCCGAATTCCAACCAGTTCCGAGTGGCTTTCGGCGTGGGGCGGGAGAACCGGCGCGGTTGGAACGCCGGGTCGAACATTTTCTACGACTACCGGCAACAGCACATGCAATTTTCGAGCACCCAGGTGACCTACAACACGGATTGCTGCGGGTTCAGCGTGCAATACCGCCGGCAGTACCGCCCGCCTCAGTTCGGCGGCTATGAGTCGATTATCCGGTTCTCGTTTGCTGTGGCCAACATCGGGTCGTTCGGCACGCTCAAACGGCAGGAACGCATTTTCTAGTCCCCAATGAACAAACTAATCCTTCTGTTCGCGCCACTGGCATTGACGGCGCAGGTTCCCCGTTCCGAGTATCCGCAGCCGCAGTTTCAGCGCGCGCAGTGGATGACGCTGAACGGAGCCTGGGATTTCGAATTCGACGATCATCATGCCGGTCTGGTGGGTAATTGGGCCGCGGGCGGGAAGAAATTCACAAAGTCGATCACGGTTCCTTTTGCTTTCGAAACGAAGCTGAGCGGCATCGGCGATCCTTCTTTTCACCCCGAAGTCTGGTATCGCCGCTCGTTCCGGGTTCCCGATACCTGGAAAGATCAGCGGGTGCTGCTCAAATTCGGCGCCGTCGACTATCGGGCGCGGGTTTGGATCAACTCGCTCGAGGTCGGCGGGCACGAGGGCGGCAGTGTTCCGTTTTCCTTCGACATCACGGCCTATCTGCGCGCCGGCGACAACACCGTCACGGTGTGGGCCGAAGATCCGCCGACCGATACCTACATCCCGCGCGGCAAGCAGTTTTGGGAGCCCAAATCGCGTGGGATTTACTACACCCGCACTTCGGGTATCTGGCAGCCGGTCTGGCTGGAAGCGGCGGGACGGAGCTATCTCCAATCGGTCCACATCACGCCGTCGACTGAGGGCACGGTGCGGTTTGAAGCGGTGATCGCGCATCCTGAACCTGGGCTGACCTTTTCGGCGGCGGCGAACGGCATTACCACCACGGCGCCCGCCACCTCCGAGCACATCAACGCTGCGCTCGAGGTCAACAGTCCGCGCTTGTGGTCGGTGGAGAGCCCCAACCTCTACGATGTCGCGTTCGAGTTGCGGCGGGACGGCGAGGTGTTAGACCGCGTGCAGTCCTACTTCGGTTTCCGCTCGATTGTGGTGATGCCGACCCGGGTCCATATCAACTGCAGCCCCGTGTACCTGAAATTCGTGCTCGACCAGGGCTACTGGCCGGAATCCACGTTGACGCCGCCGTCGGACGAAGCGATTCAATACGACATCAAGATGACCAAGGCGATGGGCTTCAACGGCGTTCGCAAGCACCAAAAACTCGAGGATCCGCGATTTCTCTACTGGGCGGACAAGATGGGGCTGCTCGTTTCAAGCGAGATGGCGAATGCGCACGCCTTCGACAGTTCCTACGCCATGCGCTTTACGCGCGAGTGGATGGAGGCAGTGGAGCGCGACTACAACCACCCGTCCATCATCATCTGGAACCCGATCAACGAAAGCTGGGGCACTCCGAATCTGCGCGACCCGCGGCAGCAGAATCATCTGCGCGCGCTTTACTACACCACCAAATCGCTCGATCCCACGCGGCTCGTGATCGACAACGAAGGCTGGGAGCACACCGAGGCAACCGACCTGTTTGCCATTCACGATTACGCGCGCTCCGGCGATCTGCTTCTGCAAAAATACAGGGACGCCGGACGGAACGGCGCTGTCGCCGACAACGCGCATGCCGTGCTGGCGCTCGGAAATCGCTACAACGGAACACCGCTCTATCTGAGCGAATTCGGCGGCGTGGCGTTTATTCCGCCCGGGGCGACGGTGCCGCCGGAGGCGTGGGGCTATTCGGGTGTCGAGAAGACCGTTGACGATGTTCTGGCGCGCATCGGCGGACAGTGGAGGGCCATTGCGGCGCTGCCGTTCCTTGGCATCTGCTACACCCAGTTGACGGATGTGGAGCAGGAAGTGAATGGCCTGATGACCTACGACCGAAAGCTGAAGTTCCCCGCCGAACGGCTGAAGGCGTTGAACGACCTGCTGCGGTAAACCGCGTCTCCGCGGAGCGCTTTTGAGGCTTACCATAGAGGGAACGAATTCCCATGCCGCGATTTCCGCTTTGGCTCTCCTTGTCTCTGGCTCTGGGCGCTCAGACGCCGCGCATCGATTTCAATCGCACGGTGCACCCGATTCTGGCAGCGCGCTGTTTTGCGTGTCACAGCGGGGATAAGCGGTCCGGCGGGCTGTCGCTGACCACCTACGACGACATTCTTCAGGGAGGACGGAGCGGCGGCGCGATTCAGCCGGGCGACAGCCGGTCGAGCCTGTTGATGCTTCGGGTGAGCGGCGAGAACGCGCCGCGCATGCCGATTGGCGGCGCTCCGTTGAACGAGAGCGAGATTGCGTCCCTGCGCGGCTGGATCGATCAGGGCGCGCGACGCTCTCCCGATTCCGCTCCGGCGAAGGCACGATGGCTGCCGTCCCTCTCCCTGGCGGCACCAGAGGTTCCCAAGGCAATTTGGCCCGGCTGGGATTCTCCGGTTGACCGTCTGGTGGCTGCTTACCTGAGCGCCCGGCGCGTGAAGCCGGCGCCCCTGGTTTCGGACGCGGCTTTTGCCCGGCGCGCGTATCTCGACATTTGGGGCCTCATCCCCTCGCCGGAGCAACTGGATCAGTTCCTCGCCGACAAATCCCCGGATAAGCGGGGCGCGCTGGTGCGTCATCTGCTCGCCGACGGCGATCAGTATGCCGAGAACTGGATCAGCTACTGGAATGACCTTCTGCGGAACGACGAAGGTGTCAACTATGCGGGCGACCGCAAATCCATCACACCCTGGCTGCTCGAGGCGCTCAAGAGCAACATGCCCTACGATCAATTCGTCTCGGGGCTTCTCAATCCGGTGAAGCCGACGGACCCGGCTGGCTTCCTGGTGGGTGTGAACTGGCGCGGGGACATCAGCGCGAGCCAATCGCGTCCGCTGCAGGCGGCGCAGAATAGCGCTCAGGTTTTTCTCGGCATCAACCTGAAGTGCAATTCCTGCCACGACAGCTTCATCAGCCGGTGGAAGCTGCGCGATGCGTACGCACTGGCGGCGTACTTCACGCCCGATCCGAAGCTCGAGATGTACCGCTGCGACCGGCCGACGGGCGAGTCCGTATCAGCGTTTTTCCTCTACCCGCAAATCAACGAACCGCTGACTGACCTTTCTGAAACGGGGCGTCACGCGCTGGTGGCGAAACTGTTTACCGAACCTCAGAACGGCCGCACGCCGCGTACCCTGGTCAATCGCATCTGGGAACGCCTGATCGGGCGCGGGATTGTCGAACCGGTGGACGATATGGACGCCGAGCCCTGGGATCCCAAACTGCTCGATTGGCTCGCTTCGGATTTTGCCGCACACGGCTACGACGTGAAGCGCCTGATCGAGACGATCATGCTCTCGCGCGCCTACCAGCTTCCGGCGGTTGCACGGGAAGGGAAGGACCTCAAGGAGTATGTCTTCAGAGGACCGGAACTGCGCCGCATGACGGCGGAGGAGTTTTCGGATTCGCTGCACGCCATCACCGGCGAATGGCGTTCGATCGCTGCCCGCGGCGCGCGGAGCGCTACGCCGGTTCGCGATTGGCGAGTGATCGCGAGTCCGCTCAGTTTCGCGCTTGGCCGGCCGATCCGCGACCAGGTGTTCACAACGCGGAACTCGGAGCCGACCACGCTGCAGGCGCTCGAACTCGTCAACGGCGGGACCATCAACAAGCTGTTGAACCGCGGCGCCATGCGCCTGCTCGGCGAACTGCCGGCGGCGCCGGAAGCCCTCTACGACAGCGGGAGCGTGCGGACCGCCGCGGCCAATGCTCAAACGCGGCCCAAGTCGCAGGATTTCGAAATCGACATCTCCAAGTCCGCCGAATTGCGCCTGCTCACCGTGGACGAAGGTTCTTACGCGCCCGAAAAGACGATGGCGGCATGGGCAGGCGTGCGGCTGATCGATGCCGCGGGGCGCGCAGTCCCGCTATCGGACCTGAAACCGAAGTCGGCCCGCGGTCTCCGCGACGATCCGACGCCGATCGAACTGCCCGGGGCGAAGTTCGATTCCGGAGTCCGCACCTGGGGCTCGGCGCAACTGGTCTACGGCATTGCCGGACGGGGTTTCGTGCGGATGCAAGGCAGCGTGGGCCTGGACGTAAGGTGCTACACGAGCGAGATCAACCCGAACGTCCGCTACTTCATTTTTGATCGTGCGCCGGACATGGATGAATTGCTGCCGGTGGTGGGGAACGCGCCCGCGCCCCTGCCTGAGCCGTTGCGCGGCGGCGAGGAGTTGGTGAACCGGCTCTACCGTCACGCGCTCGGGCGGCTGCCGTCGCCCGCTGAGAAGAGGATCGCTCTGGCCGCAGTTGCCGATCGCGCACGCCCGGGCAAGCTCTCTTCGGCCGGCGTCGCCGATCTCATTTGGGCGCTGGCGATGTCGCCGGAATTTCAGATGCTTCAGTAGGGGTGGCTATGAATCGCGAAGAAAAACAGATCCTATCCACATTGTCGCGGCGTGAATTCGTGGGTGCGACGGGGGCGGGAATTCTCGCGGCGCTTTCCAGCGGCGAGCCGCTGCTCGCGCAATCGGCGCGGAAGATCGCGCCGAAAGCGGATACGCTGATCGTGCTCTGGATGGCGGGCGGCATGGCGGCGACCGAGACCTTTGATCCCAAGCGCTACACCGCTTACTCGCCCGGTACCAGGTCGGCCGAAGTGCTGAGCACGTTCAAGCCGATTGACACCGCGGTCGACAACATCAAGTTCAGCGAAGGGCTCGAGCGGATCGGCAAGGTGATGGATCGCGGCACGCTGATCCGGACTTTCCAGGCGGCGGATCTAGGCTTCATCCTGCATTCGCGCCACCAATACCACTGGCACACGGGCTACGCTCCGCCGCAGAGCGTCGCCATTCCGCACATCGGGTCGATGATCGCCAGGACGCTCGGTCCCCGCAATGCGGAAATGCCGGCTTTCATCGATGTCGGTCAAAACCTGGAAATCGGCGCGGAGAGCGCCGCGGTGAAAGCGTTCCACACGGCTGGATTCCTGGGCAGCGAATACGGCCCGTTTTTGATCAGCGACCCGAACGACGCGGCATCGGTGGTGCGGCCGTCGGCGGAGTTGGGCGACCAGCGTTTCCGCGCCCGTCATGAATTGTACCGGGCGCTGATGAAACAGAGCCCGGTGGCGAAATACGGCAGCGCGTATCAGCGTCAGGGGCTGATGAATTCCGTGGAGGCGGCGCACCGGTTGCTCGAATCGCCTTCGGCCAAGGCTTTCGATCTTTCGCTCGAACCAAAAGCGAGCTACGACAAATACAACACGGGACGTTTTGGACTGGGCTGTCTTCTGGCGCGGCGGTTGACCGAAGCCGGGGCGCGGTTCATCGAGATCACAAGCGAATACGTGCCATTCCGCTACTGGGACACCCACGAGAACGGGCACGAGCGCGCATTGGGGATGAAGCAGCAGATCGACGCTCCGGTGGCGCAACTCGTGCTCGACCTCGAGGAGCGCGGGTTGCTGAATCGCACGCTGATCGTGCTCGCCAGCGAGTTCAGCCGCGACATGATCATGGAGGGCAAAGCCGATAAGCCGGTGAAGGATCAGGTTACGGTGCCCGACGTTATGACCCACCCCAAGCACTACGGCATGCACCGCCACTTTACGGGCGCGGGCTGCGTTCTGATGTTCGGCGGAGGGGTGAAGAAGGGTCTGTTATACGGCAGAACGGCGGATGAGCGACCTTGTGTGACGGTTGAAAATCCGGTGACGATGGAGGACCTGCACGCAACGATTTACCATCTGATGGGCATCGCGCCGGACGTCGCCTATGTTTCCGAGAAGCGGCCTGTGTACGTGACGAAAGACGGGAAAGGCAAGCCGATCGAGGCGATCGTGGGTTGAGCCCGGCGGAGGTTAGTGTCCGGGGGGCTGGCCGCTCTTTCGTACTTCGGTCTCCACACGGGCCAGCATTTCTCGCAGCGCCTTGTCGTCGAACATACGCCCGCGGCGAATGACGGCTGAGATGCGTCGTGTGTTGCGAATGGAGAGCAGTGGATCGGCGTCGAGCACGACGAGGTCTGCGATTTTTCCCGGCTCGACTGAGCCGTAATTCTGTGTCAGATGCAGGAATTCAGCTGGGCTCCATGTAGCCGCCTTGAGAGCCGCCATCGGTGAAAGGCCGGCTTCGACCAGCAGCGCCAATTCGTCATGCAGCGCGAAGCCAGGAATGCAGTACGGGAACGGAGTGTCGGTGCCGGCGAAAATCCGGACGCCGCGCTGGTTCATTCGCCGCACGAGGTCCTGATAGGCGGCCATCAACCGTTGCGCAGTGGCCGGGTCGAGCGTCGCGAAAGCCGTATCCCGTGATTCGCGAGGCCAGGCGGCGAGGTAGTCGCGGCGGGCGTACTGAATTGGAATATCGCCGGGCAACTGTTTGGCTCGGGCGAGCAGGCCGATTTTGTGGATGGTGAGCGTGGGCGTCTGCCAGACTCCGCCCTGACGGAACGAGTCCAACAGAGCGTTGGCCTTGGCGGAATCGAAGGTGTCGAGCACGAGTTTCGTAGGATCTGAACCATGCTGCATCCGCCATCGTGCTTCTTCTTCCCGGCGCGAGCACGCCAACAGAATTCCGTCGAGATGTTCCACGGAAGCCTGTCCGGCGCGCGCGACGTCCGACGCGCTGACCGAATCGGGGATGTGCCCGACCATCTGCAAGCCGCGCTTCCGGCACTCGTCCGCAATCGCGAAGTATGAGTCGCGGGAGAGGGCGTTATAGATTTTGATGTACGAGAGGCCCATCGCCGCTCGCCGAGCGACCTCAGCCCGTGCCTGCTGCGGCCCGGCAATTCGCGGTGCGTCGAGCGAGAACAGGGTCCAGAGGAGTTCGGGTCCGATGCGCCGCCCTTGCGCGACATCCTGGGTGTACTCGCGTTGACGAGGAGCGTTCTCCTCGGAAGCCGCCATTTCCCGCAGTCCCGTGACGCCGTTGGCGAGAAAAAGCGGGAACCAGTCCTCCTCGATCGCCCCAACGTGGACGTGCAAATCCCACAGACCGGGAATGACAAACTTCCCGGTCCCCCGGACGACACGCGCACGGGCGGGGATCCGGGTGGAAGCCGAGGGTCCGCGGGCGGCAATCCGGTCGCCGTTCATGACGATGGTGCTGTGCGGTGCTGTTGTTCCCTGACGGGTGTCGATGAGCGTGCAATCGGTCAGAGCGATGGTCTGGCCCAGGATCGCCGCGGCGAACAGGATGATCGACAGTGCACAGCGCGCAACCGGGCAAGGCACGATCAATTGTCGCGCGCTCCGACCGCCTCCTGCATATTGGGTGTCAGTCACCTCGGTTCCTTTTTTCGGAGGCAGGACTACACCATATGTTGTGGTCGTATTCCTAGAAAAGACTGGGCCTATCATGCAGAACTGGCGGAAATCAAGGCTTTCCTGGCGTCCGACACCACAATTCTGAGCCAAACAAAAAGGAACCGAGGTGACTGACACCCAAGAGCACCCAAGAGGGCGAGGGGAGCGATGGCGGCTACTGAGGCGCGGCGGCTAGTTCTACTTCAAAGAAGCGGTCCACCAGGTCGAGCATGGCCGGCACCTCGCACACCTTGTAGATTTCCGCGCGGAGGCGGGAGCCGTTGCGGACGCCGTGCGTGAAATACGTGGCGAACTGCTTCATTTTGCCGATGGCGTCGGGAGCGTCGCGGTCGGCGAGCATGCCGTAATAAGTGCGCATCATTTCATAACGGGCGCGCTCGGGCGGGATCTCGTACGCGCCGGTCGCCACGTACTCGGCGATTTGGCGGAAAATCCAGGGATTCGAGGAAGCGGTGCGGCCGATCATGACGGCGTCGCAACCGGTCTCGGCCACCATGCGGACGGCGTCTTCCGGGACGATAATGTCGCCGTTGCCGATGACCGGGATCTTGACGGCGGCTTTCACTTCGGCGATGCGGGTCCAGTCGGATTTGCCGCTGTAGCCCTGTTCGCGGGTGCGCGGGTGGAGCGCGACGGCCTGCAGTCCGTTCTCCTCGGCAAGCCGGGCCATGGACACGTGAACCAGTTCGCGGTCGTTCCATCCGGCGCGGAACTTCATGGTGAGCGGGATGGTGATGGCGGCGCGGACGGATTTCAGGAGGCGGTCCACCAAGGGGAGGTCGCGCAGGAGCCCGGAACCGCCGTTGCATTTCACGACTTTGTTGACCGGGCAGCCGAAGTTGATGTCGACGGCGTCGAAGCCGAGGTCCTGGCAAACGCGCGCCGCATCCGCCATCACCTCGGGGTCGGAGCCGAACAATTGGGCCGAAATCGGGTGTTCCTCGGGTTCGAAGTAGAGGTAACGGAAGGCGCGGGTCGGCTTGCGGGCGCGGCGGAGGTTGACGACGCCGTGCGAGCTGGTGAACTCGGTCATGATCAGACCGCAGCCGCCCTGATTGCGGATCATGCGGCGGAACACCGTGTCGGTGACTCCGGCCATGGGCGCCAGGACGGTGGCGGGACGAACTTCGACGGGTCCGATTGCGAACTGTTGGGGAACTCCAGGCACCTTTACATAGTTTAACTTGGGGATCATGGAAAGCGGAAACGCGAGCCCGGCGCGAGACGTTTAAGCTACTTAGGGAGCAGGAGTTATGAATAACAAAGTTCTGCTGGCATTCATAGGCGGGTTGCTGGTGGCATCCGGAATCACTTATTTCGCGATGCGCCGGACGGCGGCTCCGCCGGCGGCGTTGCCCGTGACCGCGGCGGTTGTGGAAAAACCGCTTGCGGAGGCGCCCGTGGCGGCTGAGCCTGCTGCCGAGCCGGTGAAAGAGCCTGCGAAAGAGCCGGTTCAGGAGAGTCGCAAGGCGGATACGGCGCCGGTTCGAGCCACGGTGGCGGTGAAGCCCAAGGATGTGCCGGCCAAACTTTCCACCATGCCGCAGAAGGAGGCCCCAACCGCCGCCGCGCCGGCTCCGGCGGAGGAGGCGCCCAAACCCGCTCCGGCTCCGGTTCCGGTGGAAGTAGCGCGCGCGCCCGAACCATTGCCTGCCACGCCTCCTCCTCCGCCCGCCCCTCCAGTGAAAAAGGAACCCGAGCCGGCGACGGTCACAATTCCAGCCGGGACAACGCTGACGGTGAGGATGGGTGAGACGCTCACCACGGAACGGAGCCGTCCCGGCGATACATTTGCTGCGACGCTCGATCAGCCGTTGATCGTGGATGGAATGGTGATTGCCGAGCGCGGGGCGCGTGCGCAGGGTCGCGTGGTGGAGTCGGACCGTTCGGGGCGCGTGAAGGGTCTGGCACTTTTGCAGGTGGAATTGACGCAACTCAACACGGCTGACGGCCAACGGGTGCGGTTGCGCACCGGCGCGGTTGAGAAGAAAGCCGAGAGCACCAGGAAGCAGGACGCCGCCAAGGTGGGCATCGGCGCGGCTTTAGGCGCGGCGATCGGTGCGATTGCGGGCGGTGGCAAGGGCGCGGGAATCGGCGCCGGCGTGGGCGGAGCGGCGGGCGCGGGCGATGTACTGCTGACACGCGGCAAGCCGGCGGAGTTCGCGGTCGAATCGCGGGTGAGCTTCCGGCTCGCCGAGCCGATCACACTGACCGAAAAGCTCCGGTAAATGCGGCCTACCCGAGTTCTCCACGCCGCGCCGTTTTCGAAATCAGGTCCGCAGTGCGGTAGGCGAGAGCCTGGATGGTAGCCGTGGGCTGCTGCCGTGCGCACGTCACCAGACTGCTGCCGTCGACGATGTACAGGTTCGGAACGTCATGCGCGCGGTTCTCGGCGTTGACGACAGACGTCTGAGGATCCTGACCCATCCGGCAAGTGCCCATCAGGTGGCGGGAATTCTCGACGTCGGCAACCGGCGAGCCCGGATCCGACCAGATTTTCCTGGCCCCGGCGGTTTCGAGGATCAGCCGCATCTTCTCCTCGAGAAACTTCATGGTCGCCAGATCGTCCGGATGATTCTTGAACGTGACTCTCAGCGCAGGCAGGCCCCACGCGTCTTTCACGTCCGGGTCGAGCGAGATGCTGTTCGATTCGAGCGACAGAGAAGAGGCGTGGCTGAGAACTCCGGCTGTGTGCGTGTAGTACTCGCGAAGTGTCTTCTTGTAAGCGGGACCCCACTGCGGCCAGTCCGCCGGGATCCCATCCAGCGCGAACATGATCGGCTGAGCGTCGAAACGGGAATCAAGACCGCCGCCGCCGTAAAAGCCGCGTTTCGGATCTGCGGCATAGAAATCATGAAGCACTCGGGTGACGACGATGCTCTTGTACTCATTGCAGGGATGATCGAAACGGCCGAGCATCAGGGTTCCGCTGTCGAACATGAGGTACTTGCCGACAAGTCCGCTCGAGTTGGCGAGGCCCTGAGGAAACCGGTTGGACTTGGACATCAACAGCAGACGCGGTGTCTCGGCTCCGTTGGCGCACAGGACCACCGCGCGCGCCTTCTGGCGGACCTCGCGGCCCGCTGCATCAAAGTAGATTGCGCCGTTCACCCTGCCGTCGGCACCGACCTCGATCTTTCGAACGCGGCTCAGCGGGCGAATCTCGCACCGCCCCGTCTTTTCGGCTACCGGGATCAGGCTCGCCAGCGTGCTCGACTTCGCTCCGATCTCGCACCCGAACGACTCGCAGAAGCCGCAGTGAATGCATCCGCCGCGGCCCTGATAGGCTTGCGACAAAACGGCCACGGGTGCCGGGAACGGATGAAGTCCGAGCTTCCGGGCCGCTTTCTCAAAGAGCACTCCCGATGACTTTACGGGCATCGGAGGCAGCGGATAAGGCCGCGATCGGGGGCCTTCGAACGGGTTTGCACCCGCGAGGCCGGAGATCCCCAATTCATACTCGGCCTTGGTGTAGTACGGCTCGAGATCCGTGTAGGTAATGGGCCAGTCCGCGAACCCCGTGCCGGATATGGGGCCGAAGAGGCTTCGCTCCTGAAAATCGCTGGGATGGAATCGCCAGTAGTTGCCGGTGAAGTGGACGGATCCGCCTCCAACCATCTGTCCGTACTCGACAACCGGCTTCACCGCTGCGTTTTCCGCCTCGGTCTTGCGGAACGTGTTGGGCTGCTTCTTGTGGTTGTTGGTGAGCCCTTCGAGGTACATCACGTCCAGTTCGTCGTGGCGGAAGGAGCCGGGCTTTCGATAGGGTCCCTGCTCGAGCACTACGACGCTGAAACCGGCAGTGGAGAGTTCCTTGGCCATCACACCGCCTGCGGCGCCCGCGCCGATGACGATGAAATCGACCGGGTGATTCGTCCAGTATTTCAACGCTGATCCTCGCGGTCGTAATAACCGAATGGCGGGCGGTGTACGTGGGCAGCGCTGAATCCGATCAGTTCCCAGCCGACGCGTCCCTGATTGCCGCCATACTCAGGGTCGGCCAGAAACCCCATGACCGTGTGCATGCGGACCGTCTTGAAGAACTCGCCGTCCTGAATGGAGCGCAGGATCTCATCCTGACGCTCCGGCGGAAGTTTGGCGATGGATCCCCAGCGGGCAAACAGGTCCGCCAGACCCCGAGTGTAGATTTCCCTCCGGTCGCGGTGAAAAGTGCACAAGGCACGATCGATGAAGTGGATCACGCCGGCTTCGGTGGCGCCGGGCGTTTCGTCGGTGGGAATGATGCGTGCGGCGATAGCGGCTACTTCGGCCGCTCCGGCTGCATCGAAAAACTCGAGTGAGCCCTTGGTGCGAGCCTGTTGCGCGGCGACATGCACTGCCGGCCACAGCGCAATCCACTCCCGTCGCGAAAGCATTTTCGTGAGTGTAGCACGTGGTCCCCGGCACGTTCGGTTCTTGGGTGTCAGTCACCTCGGTTCCTTTATTTAGGGCCATTGACACACTACATGTTGTGGTCGTATCTCCTCCAAAGACTCGGGACTAGAGCAAAGATGGGGCTATGACAACGCCATTTTCTGGCGTCCGGCAACCTATTCTGGGTCGAAATAAAAGGAACCGAGGTGACTGACACCCAAGAGGCGGGCTAGCGGTTGCGGAGATCTTCGAGCTCGGCGAGGGTTTTGGGCCAATCGCCTTTGAGCAGGCGGGAGAGGCCGCGATCGGCGAGGAGTTTGCCGCCCGTCTGACAGTGCGGGCAATAGTTGGTTTCGTTATCGGCGTAGCGGATTCGCTGCACCGGAGTGCCGCAATCCGGACAAGGCTGCTCATACTTACCATGCACGGCCATTTCAGGGCGGAACGCCGTCACCTTCTCCGGAAACCCGTCCGCGGCTTCAGCGCGCAGCCGCGCGGTCCACTCAAGGAGCGTCGATTGAGTGGCGCGATACAACTGTTCGACCTGCTCGCCTGTCATACGCCCGGTTAGTTGGACCGGCGAGAGCCGAGCGCGGTGCAGGATTTCGTCCGAATAAGCGTTGCCGATTCCGCTGAACACACGCGGATCCGTGAGCGAGCGCTTGAGCGTGTGGTTCTCCGCCGTGAGCGCGGCGTGGAACTCGGCGAGCGATGCCGAGAGCACGTCGATGCCGCCGGGGTCGAGCGCGCGGAGTCCCGGCTCTCCCTCCACCACGTGCAGCGATGCGCGACGCTGCGATCCGGCTTCGGTGAGCAGCAGAGTCCCGTGCTCGAAGTCGAACGCCGCGAGACCGCGCTTGCGGACGAGTTTGGCGCCCCGGGAGGTCCAGTGGAGCCGCCCGGCGATCATCAGGTGGATTACCAGCCAGATGTCATTGTCGAGCCCGAGCGCGATCCGCTTGCCGACACGCCGGACGGCGGCCACCACCGCTCCAGAAGCGCGGCTAAGCGGCGGAGTCACCGAGCGCAGTAGAAAGGGCGTGCCCAAGCGGACCTGTTCGAGCCTGCGTCCGATTGTGCGCGCCTCGATTGCCTCCACGTATACGGCGACGTCGGGAAGTTCCGGCATCTCGTCTATAGTATGCTGCCATGCAGTGACCCGGTTGCTGGCTCTCATTGTTGCTCTGCTCGTCTACGGGTCGCTGTTTCCGTGGCGATTCTCAATGCCCGCCGAGGGGCTGGTCGTCACGCTTTCCCGCAACTTCCACCCGTTTAGCCTGGGCCTGCTCGAAGATCTGATCCTGAATGTCGCACTCTTTCTACCGGTGGGATTTCTCGTCTACGCGATCAGGCAAAAGCGCGGTATCTGGCTGGTGACCGCGTTGGGCGCTGCGCTGTCCGTCTTCATCGAACTGGCGCAGATGTTCTTCTCGCGCGAAACCAGTCTTCAGGACATGGCGGCCAACACGCTTGGCACATTGCTGGGTGCAACAGCTGCGTCGGTTGTGGCGAGACATCCGGCGCCGTGGCTGAGGCGATTGGATGAGCTGTTTCTGGGCGCCTGCTGGTTCGCCTTCCAACTCTATCCGTTTGTTCCGCGCGCGCCGATGCTGATTCCCTCGATGTCGTTGGGCCTCGCCGCCCGTTCTTTCGCGGATATGCTGGCCTTCGGCGCCCTCACGCGAAGCAAGCGGGCGATTTCCCTCGGATTTCTGGCCACAGTGGCGCGACTGTTCCTCGAAGGCCGCTCCATGACCGCGGGCGAAATGGCGGGATCGGCGGTGGGCTTGCTCAGTTCACTCCTCACCGCGTTTGCTCCCTGGTGTGTCGCGGGCGCGGTCGCATTGTCGATTGGAGTCTCCGGACTGGCGCCGTTTCATTTCTCGCCGTCTCCGGCACCCTTCGTCTGGCTTCCGTTCAACGCTTCGTTGTCATCCTCGTGGGACAGCGGGTTCGCGATCCTCGCGGGCAAGCTGTTCCGCTATGGCGCGTTGATCTGGCTGCTGATGCGTTGCGGCGTGAAAGCGCCGCGAGCCGGGGCCGCGGTGGCGCTGTTTCTCGGCGTGATCGAAGTGGTTCAGCGATGGCTGCCCGGGCACGTTTCCGAATCGACAGATCCTCTGGTCGCGCTGCTGCTCCCCTTCGTTCTGTCCGACCTGCGGGAAACCGGGATGGCCTTGACTCCGCCGCCTGAAAGCGCAGAATAGAGCCGGAGGGTAGGATATGGCGGCGCACCTGCACGCGTTCAAAGACGCCGAGGAACGGATTAAGATGCGCATGTTTTCGGCGCTCAATTCCGCTCTGATCGTCTATCTCACCTTGCTGTTGCTTCTGATAGCCGGAATCATTTTCTCGCGCCGGGTCTGAGATGTTTGTTTTGCCTTCCGGTTGGAGTAAGGTGTATATCAATGACGCCCCCAACCAGAAGAACCTTCCTCAGCGTCGCTTCGGCGGCTGCGGCGAGCGCGGCGCGCGGCCAATCGGCGAAACGCGCCCGTTCGAAGCGCGACCTTATGGAGGACATGCTCACGCGGCCCTCTTCCACCTACATCCCCGCGGGTTTCTTCATGCATTTTGGCGTACGCGGCGATGCTGCGGTGAAAGCGCATCTCGAATACTTTCGCGGCACCGGAATGGACTTCGTCAAGATTCAGTTTGACGAACAGACGCTCCCGGCGCACAACGAGATTCAGACGCCGGCCGATTGGGCCAAACTACCCATTCTGTCCGAGAAATGGTTCGAGCCATCGCTTTACCTGCTCAAGCGGCTGATCAAAGAAGCAAAGTCTGACGCCTTGATCATTCAGACGCTCTACTCGCCCTATCAAATGGCCAAGCAGGCAGTTCCCTGGCAACGCCTGGTGGAGCACGTTCAGCAGGACCCCGACGCCGTGTGCCGCGGCATGCAGAACATCACACTGTCGCTGATGCACTTTGTTCAAGCCGCTGCGCGCGCGGGAGTGGACGGGTTTTATATGTGTTCGCAGGGCGGCGAAACCAACCGCATCGCCGACCGTTCCCTGTTCCATCGCACGGTCAAGGTGAACGACCTCTTCCTTTACAAGGAAGTGACTCAGTTGACGCCGTACAACATCATGCACCTGTGCGATTACGACGGCTCTTACGCCGATTTCGAGGCGCGATTCCAGGATTACCCGGGACAGGTGGTTATGGTCCCGCTGCTGGCCGACGGGCAACCTCTGTCTTTGAAAAAGGCAGCGGGCATTTTCAACCGGCCGATTATGGGCGGCATGGACCGCCACGGCATCATTTCCAGCGGAAAGCCCGAACAGGTGAAGGCAGCGGCGCTCGAGGTGCTCGAAACGGCGCCGCCGCGCTATATTCTCAGCGCGGATTGCACCGTGAGCGCGCAGACGCCGATTGAGAATCTGCGGACTGCCATCCGCACGGCGCACGAATTCCGCAACTGAAACGACTCCCGCTTTTGGAGGAGCGCCATAATGTTCAGATGGACCGGCGTTCATTCCTTTCAACCGCCCTATCGCCCGCTCTGGTTGCGGCTGCGCCTCAGCGCTCGATCGAGGAACTGACTCTCGAGGAGATCGGGAAGGGCTTCGCAACCGGACGATTCACACCGCACTCTCTGGCACAGCATTATCTCGCCCGGATTCACGCCATCGACAAGAAAGGTCCGGCGCTGAACGCCATCATCGAGTTGAACCCCGATGCGCTTGGCGATGCAGCGGCGGCGGAACGCGAGTTGAAGTCCGCCAAGCCGCGCTCGCCGCTGCACGGCGTTCCGGTGCTGATCAAGGACAACATCGACACCGCAGGGAAAATGAGCACCTCGGCGGGGTCGCTGGCGCTGGCGGACTATCATGCGCGGGAAGACGCTCCCGTGGCGGCGCGCTTGCGGCAAGCAGGAGCGGTCATCATCGGCAAAACGAATTTGAGCGAGTGGGCCAACTTCCGATCGACGCATTCGGTGAGCGGCTGGAGCGGTCGTGGCGGGCAGACAAAGAATCCGTACTCGCTGATTCGCAATCCCTCGGGGTCGAGTTCGGGTTCGGGCGCCGCGGTGGCGGCCAATCTCTGCGCCGTTGCCGTCGGCACCGAGACCGATGGCTCGGTTACTTCTCCGGCTGCGGTGAACGGCATCGTGGGTATCAAGCCGACGGTGGGGCTGGTTCCCGGAAAAGGGATCATTCCGATCTCACACGTGCAGGACACAGCCGGTCCCATGGCGCGCACCGTGCGCGACGCAGCCCTCCTGCTCGGGGTGATGGCGGACAAGGACTATTCGAATTGCTTCGACCCCGCCGGGCTCAAAGGTGTGCGGCTCGGCGTGGCGCGGAAATTTTTCGGCAACAACGCCAAGGTCGACCGGCTGATTGAGGCGGCACTCTCGCGGCTGAGCCGGATGGGCGCCATCCTGGTGGACCCCGCGGATCTTCCTTCTCACGGCAAGTTTCGCGAGCCGGAACTCGAGGCGATGATTTATGAGTTCAAGACGGGCCTGAATGCGTATCTCGGCGCGCTGCCTCCGTCGCTTCCCGTGCATTCGATTGAAGAACTTGTCCTGTTCAACAATCAGCACCGCGACCGGGAAATGCCGCTCTTTGAGCAGGAGATTCTCATCAAGGCGCAGGGCAAGGGGCCGCTTACCGACAAAGCCTACCTCGATGCGCGTGAAGCGTGCCGCCGGCTGTCGCGCGACGAGGGAATCGACGCGGTGATCCGGCAGCATCGGGTGGAGGCGATCATCGCGCCCACCTCGGGTCCTGCGTGGCTCACTGATTCGGTGAACGGCGACTACGATGTGGGTGACTGCACCGGTCCGGCGGCGATTGCCGGTTATCCGCATATCACCGTTCCGGCGGGATTCGTCGAGGGATTGCCGGTCGGCTTGTCGTTCTTCGGAGGGGCGATGACGGAACCGGCGCTGATTCGGTTCGCCTACGCTTTCGAACAGGAGACTCACATGCGGGAGCGTCCGCGCCTATAATAACGGAGCGAGTCAAATACTGGGGGGGCTCATATGAACGCAACTGGAACCAGCGAAACTCCGATGCCGGGGTTGATTTTCGAAATGCTTCAGGCGCACCAGCGAACGGCCGCACTGAAGGCGGCAATCGATCTGGATGTCTTTCGGGCCGTAGGCGACGGACCCGGCGATGTCGCTTCAATTGCGCGGCACTGCTCGGCGTCCGAACGTGGAATCCGCATCCTGTGCGATTTTCTGGTGATCAACGGCGTCCTGCTGAAGCAGGACGGACGGTATCGCCATAGCCCGACCAGCGCCGCATTTCTCGACCCGCGCTCGCCGTCGTCGCTCGCTTCGATCGCACAGTTTCTCGGGAATCCGGCGCTGCGCGCGCCGTTCGACCAGTTGGCCGAGGTCGTGCGGAACGGGCGATCGAATCTTCCCGGCGACGGAACCGTCGAGCCTGAGAATCCGGTCTGGGTGCAGTTTGCCGAGACCATGGCGCCGATGATGGCGCCGCTCGCCGCGCCGCTCGGTCAGATCGTTCTCGAGGGTTACTCGGGTCCGATGCGGGTGCTTGATATCGCTGCCGGGCACGGGTTGTTCGGTATCGAGATCGCAAAGCAAAATCCCGAAGCACATGTCACCGGGCTCGATTGGGCGCCAGTTCTGCGGGTCGCGCTCGACAATGCACGCCGGGCGGGCGTTGAATCGCGCTATGACATGCTGGCGGGCAGCGCCTTCGAGGTCCCGTTCGGCGGACCTTACGATGCCGTGCTGCTGACCAATTTTCTTCACCACTTCGATCGGCCGACCTGCGTGGGACTGCTGCGTAAGGTCGCAGCCGCGTTGAAGCCGGGCGGGCGAGTGGCCACGCTCGAGTTTGTCCCGGGCGAAGATCGTGTCTCACCGCCCGCGCCCGCCGCTTTTGCGATGACCATGCTCGCCACCACGCCTTCCGGCGATGCTTACACGTTTCGCGAGTTTGTCGGGATGTATGAGGAAGCGGGCCTGCGGGACGTTTCCGAGCATCCCGTCGCGATGAGCCCGCACACCATCGTCTTGGGCCGCAGTTAATTTATTTCGCTTCGAACTCGTAACGAATCGCCCATTTTTCCGTCTTGCCGGGCGCGACACTCAGGGCGACATACGGCTCTGGACACGCAACGGTTCGGATGGACCAGAATAGCAACTTCGTGATTGGCCGGTCGCCGCGGATGAAGACACGCGCGCCGCTCTTGCGATTCTCAATGTCGAACGCGTTGTCCTTCGCGGCGGGGCCGAATCCGTCCACTTCGGTCATGACGCTCTCGCCTTTTTCGAGGTCGCGCGTGTATTCGAGACGGCGCGCCTTGAATCCCGCCATACCTTTCAGGTCGCGCGCGGGCTTGGGGTCGTACCCGAAACCGATCGAAACATCCGGGCCGACGACCTGGTTGTCGATGACGAAGAAGTTGTGGTTGTAGACCGAAGTCTCAATGGTCCGGTCGCCCGTATTGCGGAGCGCGTGAAGAATTTCGAGTTGCGGTTTGCCTTTGGGCAGACGCACCGTTTTCGTGTACTCGTAGGCGTAGCCGGCTGGACCGGATAACCGGTGCGTGAACGAAATCCAATCCCTGCCTTGCCGTACCGTCCACTTGCCCGGGTCCACGATATCGTAGGTTCGGAACATCTGGTAGCTCGCCTCGCCTTCCGGCTTTCGAACCACTCCCACGCCGATACGGACGAAGGTGCCGCCCGGCGCGGCTTCCGCATATCCGAGCGCGGAATCGCCGGTCCGGAACTCTTCGACCGGGCCCATGATGGCGTCGTGGATCTTCGGGTCGTGCCGCTCGTACCACTGGCCCGAGAATTCGTGGCCCTTGTAACGGATGGAAAACATATCGCCGGACCAGTCGAAGCGAGTGCCGCGATAGGAGCCTTTAACGGGGTCGGGAAGATGGATCCGAACTTCGACAATGCCGTTGGAAATCGACGTTTCCGGGAACTCCGCGGCGCAGGCGGTCAGGGCGGCGAGGAGTAAGGCGCTCCGCATGGCCGTCACGATATCACACTGTATTGGCCGATTTACCGTTCATTAATGGAAATCCTTTATACTCGAAATCGTCTATTCGCTGTCGGAGATCAGATGTCCGCGGCTGAGCTCAGCCGCATCAAAGGAGACCCTGCAATGCCAACTGTTGACGATTTCAAGCAAAAGTATGCAGCCGCTTTTGAGCTGATGGAACATGGCGGTGTCCGCCTCGACCATCTGCACGTTCAGGACGACAAGATGGTGATGACCGGCGCTGCCAGTTCTGAGGAAGTCCGCAACGCCGTATGGAACGCGATCAAGTCCGCGGATCCCACCTTCAGCGATACGTCGATTCAACTCGACGTGGACCCGAGCGTTCCGGCGCCGCCTCCGCAAGGCCAGAGCTACACCGTGAAGTCGGGCGACACGCTGTGGAAGATCGCCGAGCACTTCTACGGCAATGGCGCCGAGTACAAGAAGATCGTCGCGGCCAACAACATCGAGGACGAAAACAAGATCGATGTCGGTCAGCACTTGACCATTCCTGCCTGATTCCGCTTCCCCGGCGGGCAGGGCCTCTCATCCGGCTCTGCCCGCTTTTGTCCTCTTCAGAACAACTCCCTCGCAGAGTTTATGATGGGATGCATGTTTCGTATCGCATTCCTTGCCTGCTTCGCCTTCCTTGCGCTCGCCCAGGACACACCCGAGCGCGCCAAGCCCGAAACACTGGTCATCAAGCCCGAGCGTGTCATCGAGTTCGATACCGACGAAGGCACGTGGATGTCGGTGGACTTATCGCCGGACGGGACGACGCTGCTCGTCGATTTGCTGGGTGACCTGTACACGCTGCCGGTGTCGGGCGGGGAACTGAAGCCGCTGGCGGCGGGGATGCAATGGGATTACCAGGCGCGATATTCGCCCGACGGCAAGCAGATCGTATTCATCAGCGACCGCGGCGGCTCCGACAATATCTGGGTGGTGAACGCCGACGGTACCGAACCGCGCGCCATCACGAAGGAAAAGCGATTCATGTTCGGGTCGCCGGCGTGGTCGCCGGACGGGCAATACATCGTTGCCCGGCGGTACGGCACGTATCCGCTCGACAGCTATCTTCGATCTTCGGAATTGTGGCTGTTTCATAAGGACGGCGGATCCGGGATTCAAATCACCAAGGGGGCAACCGACCCGCGCGCGACCCGGGCATCGGGTCCTGTGTTTTCGCCGGACGGCAAGTACATCTACTTCTCCGGCATGAACGGCCGTTTCAACTACAACACGGAACTCGGCAAATGGCAGGTTCTGCGCTACAACCGCGATAACGGCGAAATCGACACGCTCACCTCGGAATATGGCGGCGGGCTACGGCCCATGCTCACCAGCGACGGCAAGCGCCTGCTTTATGCGTCGCGGCGCGACTCCGTCACCGGACTGCGCATTCGCGATCTCGATACGCGGCGCGAACGCTGGCTCAACCGTCATATCACGCGCGACGATCAGGAAGGCTTCTCCGCCGAGGACACCCTGCCTGGATATGCGGTAACCCGTGATGGTCGTTACGCCATTCTGACCATCGACGGCAAACTGCACCGCGTGGACCTCGGCTCGGGTGCGGACACCGAAATTCCCTTTCGTGCGCACGTGAAGCGGGAGCTCGGCAAACTGGTGAAGTTCGACGATCGCATCGACGACACACCGCTCCCGGTGAAGCACCTGCGCTGGCTGCAATCGACCGCCGATGGAGCGGCGACTGTGTTCGGCGCGGTCGGAAAAATCTGGGTCGTGAACGCGGGAAGCGCGCCGCGGCGGTTCACTTCGTCCTCCGACCGGGAGTATTCGCCGGCGCTCTCGCCTGACGGCAAATGGATCGCCTACGTCACCTGGAACGACCGCGATGGCGGGCGGCTTTGGAAAGCCCCGCTGGCCGGCGGCGCGCCCGTTGAGCTTTCGCAGGGGCCGGCGTTCTATAGTCAACCGGCGTGGTCGCCCGACGGCCAGCGGGTTGCGTTTTTGATGGGCGCGGCTTCACAGTGGCTCGAGTCGGATAATTCCGAGGGTTTCGAAATCCGCACTGTTTCCGCCAACGGCGGCGCGAGCGAGGTTGTGACGAACGTCCGCAATCCAAGCTCGGCATTCACATGGTCAGGCGACGGGCGGAGAATCTACTTCAACCAGGCGCAGTTCAACCCGGGCGGGGAAGGGCGGCCGTCGGCGTCGCTCATGTCGGTTCGCGTGGACGGGGTGGATAAAAAGACGCATGTGAAGTTCAGCGATGCGGTTGTCGCCATGCCGTCACCCGACGAGCAGTGGATGATCGTGCTCAATCGCTCGAATGCCTACCTGGCGGCGCTGCCACGTGGCGCGATGAGCGATGCGTTGACGATCAATCTCGAAGCGCCCCAGATTCCCCTCAAGCAGGTCACCACCACCGGTGCGACGTATCCGCGCTGGAGCGCGGACAGCCGGATCATTGGATGGTCGTTCACAAACCGGCTTTACGCTGTGTCGCGAGAAGACGTGCTGAAGGCCGCCAAGCCCGGAGATTTGAAACCGGCCATGAGCGAGTTTCAACTCACTGCTCCGCGCGAACGCGCCGCGGGCTCACTGGTGTTACGGAATGTTCGCGCCATCACGATGAAGAACGACGAGGTGATTGAGCGCGCCGATATCCTGATTGAAAACGGCCGTATCAAAGCGGTCGGCGCCCGCGGGACGGTGAGCATCCCGTCGGGTGCGCGCACAATCGACCTGGCGGGAAAGACGGTGATGCCGGGAATGGTCGACATTCACGCTCATCTGCGGGCGCAGGGCGATGTGTTCCCGGACAAGATCTGGTCGTACGCGGCCAATCTCGCCTATGGCGTCACCACGACGCGCGATCCGTCCATCGACAGCAATCTGGTGTTTCCCTATTCGGAGATGGTGGAGGCCGGAGAAATTCCCGGGCCGCGCATCTACTCGACGGGCACCGCGATGACGACGCTGGGCGTAAAAGTAGACTCGCTCGACGACGCTCGCAATGCCGTGAAGCGGTATAAGGAACAAGGGGCCGACTATCTGAAGCAGTACATGCAGCCGCGCCGGCTACAACGCCAATGGATTCTGCAAGCCGCCGATGAAATGGGCATCAATGTTACGGCCGAGGGCGGAGGCTTCTTTAAGGAAGACATGGCGATGGTCATCGACGGCTACACCGGCTTTGAGCATTCGCTGCCTTACGAGTTGCACAAAGATGCGGTTGAACTGCTGGCGCGCGCGCAGACCGTGTACTGTCCCACGCTCATCGTCGCTTACGGCGGGKGGTTCGGACAATACTACTGGCGCCAGGCGAAGAATTACCATGCCGACGAGAAACTCGGCCGGTTTACGCCGCACAAAGAGATTGACCAGAAGACGAGGCGGCGCAGCCTGCTGCTCGATGAAGAGTACTTCTTCCCGTTCATCGCCAAGGGTGTCGAGCAGGTTCGCGCGCGGGGCGGGCAGGTAGCGCTCGGCTCGCACGGCGAGCAGCAGGGAATCGGCGCTCACTGGGAATTGTGGATGATGGCGATGGGCGGTATGAAGCCGATTGATGCAATCCGCACAGCGACGCTGTCAGGAGCGGTTGCCCTGGGGCTCGACAAGCAGATCGGCTCAATCGAGCCGGGGAAATTGGCGGACCTGGTTGTGCTCGATAAGAATCCGCTCGACGATATCAAGAACTCGGAATCCATTCGGTACGTGATCAAGTCGGGCGTGGTGCGCGATGGCGAATCGCTCGATGAGATCTGGCCTGAAAAGAAGCCTCTGCCGGCGTTCTACTGGACCTCGGACAAGTAGAGGTCTTGTTAACCGGCTGCGGGCGCTAGGCGGCGCTGGAAACAGAAAATGGTTCCAAGTGATCTTTCGAAACAGCCTGCTCGCCATCCCGCATGCCGGGATTGAACGTGGCGGGCGCGAGTTCCGGCTTTGGCTCGTTTGCTCCCCGAAGCCGGCTTTCGGCCAACCTCGGATCGATGCTCCCGAACCCTGCGCGGCCACGACTCGCGACCGAAGCCCGGCGCCGTCGGAGCGGCCTTTCACTCGCCTGCAGCGGGAAGCGCCTTGCGGCGTAGCCCGCGGCAGGGTCGTCGTTCCTGCCCTGCTCCTTCCGGCCCTATCGCTCGCCTGATTCTGGCCCGTTCGGTTTTTCGCTGCCCGCCTCGCGCGTGTGTTGTTATGCGGGGCGGGTCGACGCTCAAACCCGTTGCCGTGTCCGGCTTCGCGACTCTCCTGCCCAACGGCCTGTCTCCGCTCCCCTTCAGGGTTGTTCAACCCTTCCGGATCGTAGCGCCCAACCGGCGTTCGACTCGAGAGGCTTACCATTCCTTCGCGCCCGATCTCCGTTCGCTCCCCGTCGGTCTTGCCTTGTGGGCAAAACCACCGGATCATCGTTCCCGGTCCGCTACGCTTCTGGTCTGGCTTGCTGCTCCAAAAAACCTCTTGGAACCAGAGTCATCATGCACCCTGGAACGTTTCCCGGTCAATTCAAAACTTGCGTGCAGGCGGCGGATTTCCTCACCTTTTTTCCCGCCGGAAGATGAATGGCTTACGCGAGCGGGTCCTGTTTGAAAGCTGTGGATAAACCAGCGGAGCCTCGAACTGATCGAATCAGCCGGGCGGATTTGAAACATATTTGACAAGATCGGGGCTTTAGGGCTACAGTTTTGAATACTTAAGTTCGGGTCGGCGCGTCGGTCTACGTTCGCTCGCACGCCATCATTCGTAGACTAAATTCCAAACTGAGTCGAGGTAGACGATGCGCTCAATCCGCAGCGGGTTTGTTGGGATCGCTCTTGCAGTTCTGATCATTGGGGGCGCCCAGGGGGCGTGGGCCCAGGCAACTTCCACCAATAGTGTGTCCGGGCTTGTGACCGATCCGTCGCAAGCCGCGATACCCGGGACCGAGGTTCGTCTCGTCGACACGTCTACAAACGCAGTCCTGACCACCCGGACAAACGACGTCGGCCGGTACATTTTCATTAACCTGCCACCCAGCACTTATCGCGCGACGTTTACAAAAGACGGGTTCAATACGTACCGGGTCCAGGACCTGAAAGTGGAAATCGGTACCGCCATGTCGGTGAACGCGGTGCTGGATATCGGCACCACGGCGACCACCGTCGAGGTGACCGCCTCCTCCGCGGTGGTGCTGCAAACCTCCAATGCCGCGGTGGGCACCAGTCTGACCGGCGATACGCTGCAGAACCTGCCGAACATGGGGCGCGACGTTTCAACGCTTGCGGTCCTCCAACCGGGCACGACGTTGGGCGGCTATACGGCGGGAGCCTACAACGACCAGAACACCTATCAATTGGACGGCGGCAATGCCACCGACGACATGTCCGGCAGCACGACGGCGTACCAGACAAATTTCACGGGACTGGGCGGTACCCAGACCTCGGGCTCGCCTTCAGGCGTCATTCCGACGCCGGTTGAGAGCATCGAGGAATTTCGTGTCAGCGGGTTCAATCAGACGGCGGACTTCAACAATTCCATTGGCGGACAGGTGCAAATGGCGACCAAGCGCGGCTCGAACCAGTTCCACGGCTCGGGGTATGGCTTCTACTTTGCCACCAACGTGGGCGCGGCCAATAGCTGGGCAAACAACCACACTCCGTCCAGCGGACTGCCGTACACGCCGCTTCCTTCGAACCATCGCGACCGGTTCGGATTCTCCCTGGGCGGTCCCCTGACGCCGCAAGTCGGCGGGAGCAAGACGTACTTCTTCTTCAACTACGAAGGTCTTCGATTCCCGAACGTCGGCAATATTGAACGTCTGGTGCCGACCGCGCTGATGCGCGCGGGTGTAATTCAACTGCCCAACGCCTCAGGCGCCTATCAGGCCTACAATTTGAATCCCGTGCCGGTCACCGTGAACGGCACGACCTATCAGCCGGCCCAATGCGGGTCCGGACTTTGCGATCCGCGCGCACTCGGATTGAATCCGATTGTCAGCAAGGTTTGGAACTACTTGCCACTGCCGAACGACTTCAGCTACGGCGGTACGGGGTCGGACGGCGTGAACACCGCCGGCTATCTCGGCACGGTGCGCGCGCCGCTTACGTCGAACACCTATATCGGCCGCGTTGACCACGATTTCGGCGCCAACTGGCGGTTCATGTCGAGCTACCGCTATATGCGGCTCATCAACTTGACCACGAACCAGCTCGACATGGGCGGTCTGGTTTCGAGCGGTTCCGTCGGGCAGTTCAACGCCGTGGCTCCTCGCCCGCAACTTCCGTCCTTCTTCGTTGCCGGACTGACAACCAACATCACGCCCACCCTGATCAGTGATTTCCGCTACAGCTATCTTCGGAATTTCTGGCAGTGGGGCTCGCAGAACGCTCCGCCGCAGGTGGCTGGATTGGGAGGCGCGCTTGAAATCGCGCAGGGAACCAGCGCCACCGCTGAAGGCGCAAACGCTCTGATTCCGTACAACGTCAACACCCAGAACATCCGGCAGCGCTTCTGGGACGGTCACGACAACATGCTGCGCGACGACCTCACCTGGGCGTCGGGCAAGCATCTCTACCAGTTCGGCGGATCGTTCCAGCGCAACTGGGACTATCACATGCGCACCGACAACGGCGTCGGCATCAACAACCAGATCGTCTACCAGATCACCAGCACGAACATCAATTTCGGGAACTCGCCCTACATTCCCTCCACGGTTCCCGCCTCGCAGGCAAGCACGTATGCCGCGCTGTACTCAGAGGTGCTCGGACTCGTGGGTCAGCCGCAGGTTGTCTACACACGCAGCGGTAACGCTCTATCGCTGCAGCCGGTGGGCAGCACGGCTACAGACCGGAGCACGATCAACTACTATCAGTTCTACTTCGGCGACACCTGGCGCCTGAAGCCCGATTTCACGCTGGTCTATTCAATCGGCTACGCGCTCGAACTGCCCCCTGTCGAACAGGAAGGCAAGCAGGTGATGCTCGTCGACTCGAGTTCCAATCCGATCAACGTGACGGATTACCTTGCCGCACGCAAAGACGCGGCGCTAAAAGGTCAGGTGTACAATCCGGCGCTCGGGTTCGCGCTGGTGGGAAACACGGCCGGAGGCGGCCGCAAGTATCCCTACGATCCGTTCTACAACCAGTGGAGCCCCCGCGTTTCGGTAGCGTGGAATCCGCACTTTAAGGAAGGGTTGGGACGCAAGCTGATGGGCGACGGCTCGACCGTGATCCGTGGCGGCTATAGCCTGATCTGGGGGCGCATCAACGGCGTCAACCAGGTGCTTGTGCCTCTGCTCGGCGTAGGCTTGCTGCAAGCCGTGGTTTGCCAGGGGCCGAGCCGTTCGGGCCAGTGCATGGGTGCGGGAGGCGTCGATCCTTCGAACGTGTTTCGCATCGGTACCGACGGGATGACGGCGCCGCTGCCGCAAGCTTCGCAGAACCTCGCGCAACCGTTCTTTCCGGGTGTGGCCGGGGCCGCGGTGGCGGGCGATTCAACAGTGCTCGATCCAGCTTACCGCCCGCAGCGCACCGACAACTTCACGTTCAGCATTCAGCGGCAGATCACCGCTAATTCGGTGCTCGAAGCCGGCGTGATGAGCCGCCTGATTCACCATGAGACGATGCAGACCAACCTCGACGCCGTCCCGCACATGACGACGCTTGGCGGGCAGACCTTCGCGCAGGCCTACTCGCAGTTGTATCAGGCGCTGGCCTTCAACGGCGCCACACCCGGTTCGGTAGCGGCGCAGCCTTTCTTTGAAGCTGCGTTGGGCGGCGCATCGTCGGCGTCCTGCAAGGCGTACGCAAACTGCACAGCCTATGTCGCGAGCGCTTTCACTTCACAGGTCAAGAATGCTCAGGTGTCGGATCTGTGGGGATCGCTGAACAAGGCGGCAAGCTGGACGCTGGGGCGGACGATGATTTCAGGCGTTCCGGCGCAGGCTTCGTCGATCCTGATGGTGAACTCGCTCGGCTACGGCAACTACAACGCCGCGTACCTGACCTGGCGAGCGCGCGACTTCCACAACACCACCATCATTTCGAACTTCACCTACGGCCGGTCGCTCGGCACGGCGACGCTCGCGCAGTACAACAGCTCGTACACGATGCAGGACCCCTGGAATATCGACTCCAACTATGGCGTGAATTCGTTCGACTACAAGTTCCTCTACAACCTCGCCATGTCGTACAACACGCCCTGGTTCCGCACGCAGAAAGGCGTGGTCGGCCGGGTTCTTGGAGGTTGGACCATCGCGCCGCTGTTCTTTGCGCAGAGCGGCGCCCCCATTGGTGTCGGATACACCACCGGTAGCGGAAGCGCTTATCAGTCATTCGGCCAGAGTTCGACAACGTCCATCACGAGCAACGCCGAGGGCGCCATCGCCTCCGCGCCGTACTCGGGCGGCAACGCGGCGCACTACAATGTGGCGGGCTCGAACGGCATCGGCACCAACAATCCGACCGGGCTCAACCTGTTCGCCGATCCGGCGGGGGTGTACGGCGGTTTCCGCCGCTGCGTCCTCGGCTACGACACCAGTTGTGGCGGGTATGGCGTGCTGCGCGGTCTCGCGACGTGGAACGTCGATGCGACCCTTGCCAAGGAGATAGCGATCTGGAAGGAGCGTGTCGGCGCTACTCTGACTTTCCAGTTCACCAACGCGCTGAATCATTTTCAGCCGGCCAACCCGTCGAGCCTGAGCTTGACCAGTCCCACCACTTTCGGTCGGATCACTGGCCAGTCGAACACACCGCGCAACCTCGAGTTCGGTTTGCGCGTGCACTTCTAAAGGCGGGTCTGCTCGAAGGCTTCTCGAATCCAGGCGGGCTCGTCGGGCTCGCCCTGGTTCGGCATGCCCTTGGTTTGCGACCATCGGTGGATCCAGGAGAACCCGTCTGGTCCTACGTATTTCTCGGGCAACGAATATGCGGGGTCGGCGAGCGCCCGCTCGAGCGTGACGAACCTGTAACCGCGCCCTCGTAGCATCGCGAGCAGTTGCGGCATCATGTCGGCGTTCAGTTGATTGGCGTGGATGAGCAGCACCTGCCGGATCTCGTGCCCGGTCACTTGAGCACCTCTTCGCTCAAAGAACTCGCAGGTCGCGTTCAGGTACGGAATGTAGTCACGCTCTACCCGCAACGCTAATTGTCGATTGTGTTCTTTGAGCGCCTTCGCGTAGACGGCGGCGAACATATAGTCGGAATTGTCGAGCGTGACCGGCGCGACGCGATAACCCCGTTCGGAGAGAAAAGCTTCGAGCGCCGCCTTCTTCTCCGCCGTATTCCCCGCATGGAGAAACGGGTGGCGGAAATAGCGCGGACGCGTTCCGGTGAGCCGCGTTGTGACCGGCTCTCCACGAACGATATCGGCTGTGAATTCCTCGACGCTCGCGCGGTGGAAGTCGAGGTGCGAGAATGTGTGATTTCCGAGCACGGCGCCGGCGCGAATCCACAATGGCAACAGGCGGAGCGTGTCGTCCTTGCATTCGTTCACGAACGCGGTCACCGGAATTTGTCCGGTCCTGAAGGGGCGGAGCAGTTTCTGCGTCATCCGGCGCGTGTTTTCGTAGGACGCCCGCATGTCGCCGCCGCGAGGCAAGTCGTCGATGGTGATGGCCACCTCACCGCCCTCGAGGACGGCGCACACCAGAACGAGCGTCGCTACCGTTCTCACATCAAACCTGCAACCTTCTCGATCGCAGGTTCCAGGCGCTGAGGTTGATTGAGAACGCCCGCGAACAGGTCGCCAACGGCGCGAAACCGCCCAGGCGCGTTCTCAATCGTGAACTGCTGCGGCAGGAGACCGGGTTTCACTTCGCGCCACTCGAGCGGAGTCGACACCGGAGCGGACGGGTACGCCCGCAGAACATAAGCTGCGGATATTGTCTTAGAGGCTGCTATCTGAAGGTAATCAAAATACACGCGGCCCTTCTTCCGCTTGGCGACAGAGCGCGGCGTCGTGAACAGGTCCGGCTTCTCGTTGAACACCAGGTGAGAGATGATTTCGCAAAATGAGCGAACCTGCTCGTAGCTGTAGCCCGGGGCGACCGGCACAAAGATGTGCATGCCGTCTCCGCCGGTGGTCTTGGGATAACCGGTCAGCCCGAGCAGATCCAGCTTGGATTTGGTCAGCAGCGCCGCTTCGACAATCAAATCGTAGGAGCATTCCTGCGGATCGAGGTCGATGAGCATGTAATCGGGCGAATCGAGCGACCCCACGCGGCTCATCCACGGGTTCTGATCGATGCAGCCCAGATTGGCGAGGTAGAGAAGCGTCTCGCGGTCGTTGCAAATGATGTAGTTGATGGTGCGGTTCTCGCTGTCGATGGCCTCGGTCTTTAGCCAGGAGGCCTTCAGGTCATCGGCGTTCTTCTGGAAAAACCATTCGCCTTCGATGCCGTTCGGATAACGCTTGAGCGACAGCGGTCGATCGCGCAGATGAGGCAGGATCAGGTCCGCTACCGCATCGTAATAGTTGATCACGTCGCGCTTGGTATAGCCTTCGCGCGGGTAAAAAACCTTGTCGAGATTGGTGAATTTCAGCCGTTGCGCCCCAACTTGCAGGAGAGCTTCTTTCTTGTCCTTGCCGAGCAGCGGCGGCCGAGGACCAGCATCCTCCGAGCTCGGATCGTCCGCCGACTCGCGTTTTACCGCGCTCGCATCCACATCCTCGCGTAACCCCTGGAACGCTGGTGCCCGCAGTTGGTGATCTTCCGTCCATTCGAGGAAGCGCACCTGGCAAACCAGTTCCGGCTTCAGCCACGTGACGTGGCGCGGGATTTTCACCATGCGCTTCAGCGGACTCTGGTCGGCAATCAACGGCTGCATGCGCGCGTAGATGTCGCGAATCGTCTTGTCGTTGAACCCGGTGCCTACCTGTCCTGCGTGGACCAGTTTGCCTTTTTCGTATACGCCCAGCACGAGCGAGCTGAAGTAGTCGCGCTCTCCGTGCGTGTAGCCGCAAATTACGAATTCCTGCTCGTTGAGGATTTTCAGCTTGATCCACTCGCGGCTCCGGCGCGGTTCGTAGCAACTCGAGGCGTGCTTGGCGATGATGCCCTCGAGTCCCGCCTGCCGTGCCGCTTCGAGCATCGCCTGGCCGTCCGCCGTGAAGCTTTCGGAAAGGCGGATAGAATCGCCGGGCTGAAGCACCGCCTCGAGCGCCTTCCTGCGGTCGCGCAACGCGACACCGCTCAGATCGTAGCCGTCGAGATAAATGACGTCGAACACGAACAGAGTGGCGGGCAGCGAGCGCGTCAGATGGGCCACCGTGTTCGGGTCGGTTTGCGAAATGCGGGGCTGAATGCGCGAGAAACTCGAACGTCCATTCTCGTCGAGCACGGCGATTTCGCCGTCGAGGATCGCGCGGGCGGCTTTGACGTGGTGCGGTAGAACCAGAATCTCGGGGTACTGACGGTCGCAGCGATTGCCGTTCCGCGAGAAGATGCGAACCTCTCCGTTCTCGACAAAACACAGCGCGCGCACGCCGTCCCACTTCACCTCGAACAACCAGTCGTCGCCCGCGGGCGGAGTGGAGCCGAGCACGGCCATCATCGGGGCGATACTGCGCGGCATGTCTGCCTTCTTCGCGCCCTTCAGCTTGGATGCATCAAAAACCGTCCCGGGAAGGCTTGAGCGCGCGGCCAGGTTGGCTGCGATTTCCTCCTGTGTGCGTCCGGTCAGTACGCTGTGTGCGTGCGCCTCAACGTCCCAATTGAGCTCAGCGTGTTCATCCCGCTTTTTGATGAGGAGCCACTCGTTGCCTTTGCCGCGTCCTTTCATGAGCACGATGGCGAAATCGCCTTTCAGCTTTTCACCGTGCAGGCGGAACTTGAAATCGCCCCGCTTCAGCTGGTCGCGTGCAGGCATATCGCCGAGCACCTCGTAGGTTCCACGATCCCACAGCATGACGCTGCCGCCACCATACTCGCCCTTCGGGATGTTGCCCTCGAAGCCGCCGTAATCGATCGGATGATCCTCGACGTGCATGGCGAGGCTTCTCTTGGTCGGATCGAGCGTGGGGCCTTTGGGTACCGCCCACGACTTCAGCGTGCCGTCCACTTCGAGACGAAAGTCGTAATGCAGGCGGGTGGCGTCATGACGTTGCACGCAAAAGCGAAGCTGTGAGGAGGGCGCGGCCGGGCCAGATGGTGGTTCGGGGGTCTTGGTGAAGTCGCGCTTGCGGGTGTACTCGTCTATGAACTCAGGGTAGCAGTTGCGATTAAGATGGGGCATGCCTTCCCGGTTTCTGCTGGTACTCCTCGCGGCCGCCGCCCTGGCGCAGGATACGGCGGATCTGCAGCGCCAGATCGACACCGAGCGTAAAGCGGGCAACACCGCTGCCCTCGAACCATTGCTCGACCGGATGCTCGAAACCGATCCCGACAACACGGCGGCCCTCGAGCAAGCGATTCGCGTGCATATTGTGCTCGCTCACTACGATCGCGCCGAGCAGTACGCCCGGCGAATCGTCACCATCACGGAGAAGGCCGAGGGCGTTGTCTCGCCGAAACTTCTTGTGCCGCTGTCGGCATTGGGCCGCGTGCACTATATCGCGGGCAAGTTCGACGACGCCGTGAATGTTACTCTGCGCGTGATTGCGATTCGCATTCGCAACAGCGGCCCCACGCACCCCGATGTGGGCAGCGATTACAACCAGCTGGCCAGGTTGTACGCCGCGCAGTCGAATTTCGAGCAGGCGGCCAACGTCTACACCTGGGCGCTCGAGCTGTTCGAGAAGAACTACGGGCTCGAGGATCCAAGGCTCCTGGCGTCGCTCGACGGGCTTTCATCGGCTTACCGCGAAAGTAAGAAACTCGAATTGATGGAAACGCCGCTCAAGAGGGCGCTCGCGATTCGTGAGGCCACAAGCGGCCCCATGCACCCCGACGTCGCTGCGACACTCGACAACCTGGGTTCGATGTTCTATGCGCTCAAACGGTTTCCTGAGGCCGAGTGGGCGTATGCGCGCTCGCTCAAAATCTGGATGGAGCGCCTGGGCCCGAAACACACCATGATCGCCGTGAGCCTCGACAACCTCGCCGTCGCGCTCGCGGCGCAGCAGAAATTCGAGGATGCGGAAAAGGCCTACCGGGAGGCGCTCGCCATTCGAGACGCTGAAGATGTAGCCAGTCTGCGCAACCTGTCTCTGGTGCTCATGGCTCGGGAAAATCCGAAGGATGCGGAAGGCGTTTTCAAGCGCATCGTCGCCCTGGTGGACAAACCCTCCGAAGCGCTGGCCGGCGTCCTGAACGAATATGCCACGGTGCTCGACGCCCTGGGAAAGAAGGCCGAGAGCGCAAAGATGAAGGCCCGCGCCAGGCAGATGGAAGCTTCGCTCAAGAAGTAGGGCGTGCTCCGGCTTCCCAGCCGCGGTACGATATCCGAATATGCGTTTACGAGCGCTGGTCTTTGCTCTGGGTCTGATGCCTGTATCCGCGGCATCCTGGACCCCGGAGTTCTCGCTGAAATTTCAAGGTGTCGGTCAGGCGGCGCCGTCGCCCGACGGCAAGTGGGTGGTCTGGACACAGTCGCGCCCTGTCGTGGATACCGACAAGAGCGAAACGTCCACCCATGTGTTTCTCGGTGCGGCCGATGGCGGGCGTCGAATCCAACTCACTCGCGGGGAAAAAAGCTGCGACAGCCCGGCCTTTTCGCCGGACGGACGATGGGTCTACTTCGCGAGCGACCGCGCCGGAAAGCGCAACGTCTTCCGCATCGCCGTGCGAGGCGGCGAAGCCGAGCCCGTAAGCGAATTCAAAGGATCACTGGGCGTGTTCGCCGTTTCGCCGGATGGCAAATGGGTAGCCTTCACCGGCTATGAACCCCCTGCCGACCTCGAAAAAGCGAAGAAGGAAAAACGCGACATGCGCGTCGTCGATGCCGACCCGGCGAGTCAAACCATCTACCTGATTCCCGCCGAAGCAGACTCGGACGGCAAGCGCGCCCAGAAGAAACTGCTGCCGGACTCGGCGCGCTATCACGTGAGCGGGCTTCAGTGGTCTCCCGATTCGCGGGCCATCGCCTTCGAGCATCAGCCCACGCCGGCCGCCGACGAATGGCCCAAGGGTGACATCTCCGAAGTTCAGGTGGAAACCGGAACGGTGCGCGATATCGCCGCTGGTCCCGCCGCGGAAACCGCGCCGTTCTACTCTCCCGATGGTCGCTACGTGGCGTTTGCCAGAAGCTCGGTTCCCGCGAAATGGGCGTTCGACAGCCGCATTGTGATCATGCCGCGCGCGGGCGGTGAGGCCCGTGAACTGCCCGGCACTTTCGACGAACAGCCCCATCTGATCGGCTGGACGGCGGACTCGAAAAACGTGCTGTTCATAGAGTCCAGGCGTACCAGGATGGCGCTATACGCGATGCCGGTCGACGGCCCGCCGCGTCTGCTTTATGAACCGGCTAAAGGCACGATGACGCCGCCCGAATTGAACGTAACCGGAACGGCGGTGGCTTTTTCGCAGGAATCGCCTGACACTCCTGCTGAGGTGTTCACGATGCCCGTCGGCGGGCGCGAACCGGTTCGGGTGAGCCGCGCCAATGCGGATATTCCGCTGCCGCCCATCGGCAAGACCGAAACGCTGCGCTGGAAATCGAAGGACGGTCTCGAAGTTGAAGGTCTCGTCACTTATCCTGCCGGTTATGAGAAAGGCAAGCGCTATCCGCTGGTTCTCAACATCCACGGCGGTCCGACCGGCGTGTTCAACGAGAGCTTCATCGGCCGGCCTGCGTTATACCCGATCGCCGCCTTCGCCGAACGCGGCTACGTGGTGCTGCGGCCGAATCCACGCGGTTCAAGCGGATACGGCAAGCAGTTCCGGTTTGCAAATTACAACGACTGGGGCGGGCGCGATTACGAAGACGATCAGGCGGGCGTCGACAAGCTGATCGAAATGGGAATCGCCGATCCCGACCGCATGGCCGTGATGGGATGGAGCTACGGCGGTTTCATGACCAGTTGGACCATCACGCAGACCGACCGGTTCAAAGCCGCTGTCATCGGCGCCGGTGTCACAAACCTGTTGAGCTTCACCGGCACTGCCGACATCCCCGGCTTCCTGCCGGACTACTTTGGCGGCGAACCCTGGCAAACTTACGAATCGTGGGTGAAGCACTCGCCCATCACCCATATACGCAACGTCAAGACGCCCACGCTGATTCTGCACGGCGAGGCGGACGATCGTGTGCCTGTTTCGCAAGGCTACGAGTACTACCACGCGCTCAAGCAACAAGGCGTGACGGCGAAAATGGTGGTTTATCCTCGCACGCCGCACGGCCCGCGGGAACCGAAATTCATCATGGACATCATGCAGCGACACATGGATTGGGTGGAGAAATATGTACGATAAGGCCGTTTTTCTCGTTCTTGCCGCGGTGGCGAGCGCCGCTACCTGGACGCCCGAGTTCCAGATGAAGGTCAAATCGGTTGGCGAAGTCGTTCCTTCGGCCGACGGGCGCCGTGTGGCGTACACGCAAACACGCGCCCTGATGGAAGCTGAAAAGAGCGAGTCCGTCACCGAGATCTGGCTGTATTCGGCGGGTGAGCGTTTTCGGCTCGCGACCGGCGCCGAGCCTCGCTTTTCGCCGGATGGCGCGTTCGTCTTCTTCACATCCGAGCGCGACGGCAAACCGGCAATTTTCCGCATCGCGGTGGACGGCGGCGAAGCCGAACGAATCACCGATTTGAAGGTGCCCGCGGCGAGTTACGAGCTGTCGCCGAACGGCAAGTGGATCGCGTTCGCCGGGCGTGAGCCGGACCCGGAGGAGGAGCGTGCGAAGAAGGAGAAACGCGACTTCCGTGTAATCGACGAATCGCCTCGCAACGCTCAGCTGTATGTGATCGCGGTGGAGGCCGACTCGAGCGGCAAGCGTCTCGCGCGCCAGCTCGCCACCGGGCCCTACAACGTGAGCGGCATTCAGTGGGCGCCCGATTCCCGGCGCATCGCGTTTGAAACCCGACCGACGCCGGACGCCAATGACGGCCGGCGTTCCGACATCCTGGAAGTGGACGTGGAGAGCGGCGCGGTAAAGCCGATTGCGGCCACCGGCGCTGCCGAGGCGCAGCCTCGCTACTCGCGCGACGGCCGCTATGTCGCCTTTGTCAAAACGGCCGAGCCCGCCGGTGTGTTGAACGGCGCGCGAATCGTGCTTTATAGCCGCGCCGACGGGAAAATGCGCGAACTGCCTGCCACCTACGACGAGTCGCCGAACCTGGTGGATTGGGCAGCCGACTCCAGGGGCATCTTCTTTCTGGAGGCTCGCGGTACAAAGTCGTCGGTCTATCTGATGCCTGTCGACGGTCCCGCGCGGGCCTTCTACCAGCCCGCGAGAGGAACGCTCGGATTCGCAGCCCGGACGAACTCAACGGGAACGTACCTGGGATTCTCGCGGCAATCGTCCGACGAGCCCGTCGAAGGATTCATCCTTCCGGTTGCAGGCGGCGAACCGGTCCGCGTGAGCGCGGCCAATACTGCGCTTGAAATGCCTCCGCTCGGCGAGACCAGCCTCGTGCGCTGGAAATCGAAAGACGGCCGCGACATCGAAGGTCTGCTGACCCTGCCGCCCGGTTACGCCAAAGGCACGCGCGTCCCGTTGGTGCTCAACATTCACGGCGGTCCGGCCGGCGCCTTCAACGAGAGCTTTATCGGCGCCTCCGGCCTCTACCCGATTGCCACCTTTGCGGCCAGAGGATGGGCGGTGCTGCGGCCCAATCCGCGCGGCTCATCAGCCTACGGCCGTGCATTTCGCGCCGCCAACCTGAACGATTGGGGCGGCGGCGACTATCAGGACATCATGGCGGGCGTCGACTACGTCATTGCTCAGGGCATCGCCGACCCGAACCGAATGGTGGTGATGGGCTGGAGTTACGGCGGCTATATGACCAACTGGGTTGTGACGCAGACCAACCGCTTCAAAGCAGCAGCCGCCGGTGCGGGACTCTCGAATATGGCGAGCATGTGGGGCACCAACGACATTCCGAGCACGCTCGACGATTACTTCAGCGGACCCTGGTATGAGCAGCCCGAGCGCTATGCCAAGCTGTCCCCGCTTTATCACGTCAAGAATGCCGTGACGCCCATGATGATTCTCCACGGTGAAGCCGACATTCGCGTCCCCACTTCACAGGGGTACGAAATGTACAATGCCATGAAGCGCAAAGGCGTGGAGGCGAAAATGGTCGTCTATCCGCGCACGCCGCACGGTCCGCGCGAGCCCAAGTTCGTGCTGGACATCATGCAGAGGCATGTTGAGTGGATCGAAAAACATATTTAGCGCTGTTTGTTTGCCTAACCTCATCGGCCGCACCGGTTGAGGTGCTGCGCGACCGCTGGGGCGTCCCGCACATCTACGCCAAATCGACCGAGGACCTGTTCTACGCCCAGGGCTGGATGGCGGCCAAGGATCGCCTGTTTCAACTCGACCTTTGGCGCCGCCAGAACAACGGTCATCTCGCGGAGATCCTCGGCGAGGCGGCGATTCCGCGCGACCGCATCGCACGCCTGGTCCGTTACCGCGGAGACTGGGATGCCGAGTGGGCGAGCTATTCGCCAGAGGCGAAGAAGATCGTCGAAAACTTCGTCGCCGGCATCAATGCTTATATTCGCTCGCTCAAAGGCAAACGCCCCATCGAGTTCGAGGTCGCCGGTTACGCGCCGGGCGAGTGGCAACCGGCGGACGTAGCCGGGCGCATTGCCGGCTTGCTGATGACGCGCAACGCCAGCGCCGAAGTGCAGCGAGCGTTGGATATTCAGGCGTTCACTCTTGATTCCGTGAGCCGTATGATGCCGCCCGATCCCTTCGTGACGCTCAGGATTCCGGGCGGGCTCGACCTCGCGCTGATTTCCCGCGCCATTCTGCGCGACTACACCGCGGCGATTGCCACGCCCCGGTTCGACAACATCGACGAGCAGGGATCGAACAACTGGGTGGTCGACGGCAAACTGACGGCGTCCGGCAAGCCGTTGCTCGCCAACGATCCCCATCGTCCCGTGATTCTCCCTTCGCTTCGCAAGACCTGGCATTTGGTTGCGCCGGGCTGGAACGTCTACGGCGCCGGAGAACCGGCGTTACCCGGCATTGCCCTTGGCCACAACGAGAACGTCGCCTGGGGATTCACCATCGTCGGCATCGATCAACAGGACCTCTACGTCGAGCAGATCAATCCACTCCAGCCCGGACAATACCGTTACCGCGGCGAATGGAAGCCGATGGAAGTGGAGCGGCAGAAGTTGACGGTGAAGGGAAGGGGAGAGGTCGACATCGAACTGCGCTACACCGTCCACGGTCCGGTCATTTATGAGGACCGCGCCCGTAGCGTGGCGTACGCGCTCAAATGGGTGGGCGCTGAGCCGGGTGGCGCGGGCTATCTGTCGGCGCTCGGGCTCATGCAGTCGCGCAATTGGCTCGAGTTCAAGCGCGCGGTTTCATCCTACAAAGTGCCCTCCGAAAATCTGGTCTATGCGGACACGGCGGGCAACATCGGGTGGATTGCCGCCGGCGCCGCGCCGCTTCGCAGAAACTGGGACGGGTTGCTGCCCGTACCCGGAGACAAGGGCGAGTTCGAGTGGGAAGGCTATCTGCCGCTCGACGAGCACCCGCAGAAGTACAACCCCGCCGAGCACTATATCGCGACGGCGAATCACAACATCCTGCCCGAAGGCTACGCGCGCATGTTGTCGTATGAGTGGGCGCTGCCGTTCCGGTTCAAACGCATCGAGCAGGTGCTCGCCACGCGCAGGGATTGGGACCGCGCCGGTTTCGAGCGTCTTCAGCAGGACATCCTGTCGCTTCCCGCCTTGCGATTTCAGAAAGTGCTGCGGCAATGGCAGCCGCCCGAGGACTTGAAGCCGGTGGTTGCCGAAGTCCTCGATTGGAATGGCGAGTTGCGCGTCGATTCGCACGCCGCGCTGGTCTACGAAACCTGGATGGCGAAGATGCCGCAAGCCCTGTTCGGCGCGAAACTCGGCGCGCGCGTCAACCTGGACACGGTCCTCAAGTCGCTCGAGGCAGGCGGGCAGGACCGCGCCCTCGAAGAGTCGCTCACCGCCGCCATCACCGCCATGCGCGGGAATTCGTGGGGCGACGTGCATACAATCCTGTTCCGGCATCCGCTTGGAAAAACCGAGTGGAACGTGGGTCCGCTCGCGCGCCCGGGCGACGCTAACACGGTGAACGCGACCAGCGGCGCCAACCTTCGCCAGACCGCTGGAGCCTCGTACCGGCAGATCATTGACCTTGCCGATTGGGACCGCAGCGTCATGACCAACACCCCCGGCGAATCCGGCGACCCGCAGAGCAAGCATTACGCGGACCTCGCCCAGGATTGGGCCAATGGCATCTACCATCCGATGGCGTATTCGCGAAAAGCCGTCGAGGCAGCGCTCGACGAGCGTATCGTGATCCAGCGCAAGTAGCCGCCTCCTGTCGAACCGCGAGGAGTCCGAAGGCCGGAATTCGGGCTGCGACCGAAAGCAGCAAGCGCAGAATGCCATCAAGCGGGCCAAAAAAGAAAACCGGCGCGCAAGGCGCCGGTTGATTTGAGAGCCTGACTGTGGAGAAGCGAAAAGGCTAGACGACGTCGACGCCCATGCTGCGGGCGGTGCCTTTGACGCTGTTGACAGCGGAGGAGACGTCGAAGCAGTTGAGGTCGGGCATCTTGATCTTGGCGATCTCTTCGACCTGCTTCATCGTGATCTTGCCGACCTTGGTCTTGTTCGGTTCCGCCGAGCCCTTGGCGAGGTTGACGGCGCGCTTGATGAGCACCGGCACCGGCGGCGTCTTGGTGATGAAGGTGAACGAACGGTCCGAGAAAATCGTGATCACCACCGGGATGATCAGACCTTCCTGGTCCTTCGCGGAGGTCTTGGCATTGAAGGCCTTGCAGAACTCCATGATATTGACGCCCTGCGGACCGAGCGCGGTACCGACGGGCGGCGCGGGCGTGGCTTTGCCGGCGGGAATTTGAAGCTTAACTTGTGCGGTGACTTTCTTTGCCATAGCGTATTACCGGGCCGCAGCCCGCTCTCCTAGATCTTTTCTACCTGCAGAAAATCGAGTTCCACCGGAGTCTGGCGTCCGAAGATGGTCACCAGCACGCGCAGTGTATTGCGCTCGCTGTTGACTTCGTCCACCTTCCCGGAAAAGTTGGTGAACGGTCCGTCGATGATCTTGACGTTCTCGTTCTTTTCAAAGCTGAGTTTCGGCCGCGGGCGTTCGGCGGAAGTCTGTTGCCGGTAGAGCACCGAGTTCACCTCGTCGGGCGTGAGCGGGACGGGCGAATTGCCGCCTCCGACAAACCCGGTGACGCGCGGCGTGTTTTTCACTTCGTGCCACAGCGCGTCGCTCATGTCCATTTCCACCAGCACGTAGCCCGGATAAAGCAGCCGCTTGCTCGTGACCTTCTTTCCGTTGCGCAGTTCCACCACTTCTTCAGTGGGAATCAGCACCTGCCCGATCTGGTCGGCGAACCCGAATGCCTGGGCGCGGGTGCGCAGCGAGTCCGCCACTTTCTGCTCAAAACCCGAGTAGGTGTGGATGATGTACCAGTTCTTGGTCGAAGGCGGCTGTTCCGGCTGTGCATCCGCGGGCGCCGCTTCCGTGACGGTTGTAGTCTCGGCCTCAGGGGCGCCGGCTGCGGCGTCGTGATCGCCGGGTGCCTGCTCGTTAATATCGTTCGGGTCGAACATGGATTCGCAAGCCTTACTTGGTCAGGGTGTCGAACAGGCGGGTAATGGCGCGTCCTAACACGAGGTCGACCACAAAAAAGTACGCGGAAAAGGCGAACACGGCCGCAATGACGACGGTCGTCGTGGCGCGCACCTGTTTCCAGCTCGGCCACGTCACGCGGCGCATTTCCATCTGCAAATCTTCAAAATAGGCCTTCGCCCGCGCCGGGAAACTCAACGCTTTGTCGCTGAGGTTTCCGGACCCTTCCTCGCCTGTCACCTGTGCCATCGCCATCTTTGTACCCATTCGTCAGCCTGACGCGCTCTTCTAAAAACCGGCGCCGGGAGAGCGTCTCACCGGCGCCGGTCCATTCGGAACTGGCAGGGGCGGAGGGATTCGAACCCCCACTCGCGGTTTTGGAGACCGCTGGTCTGCCGTTAAACCTACGCCCCTTTGTAAAAGCGGCAGAAACGCTGTTACAGCCTGACGCTTCTTCATTCTAGCGCGAATCAATCGCGCGGTCCAAGGGCGTCAAAAAGCCCCTGCCGTTTACTTGATTTCCTTGTGCGGCTTGTGCGTGCGGCAAAAGGGGCAGAACTTCGAAAACTCCAACCGCTCGGTGGTCGTCTTCTTGTTCTTGGTCTTGCTGTAGTTCTTCCGTTTGCACTCGGTGCACTGGAAAGTGATGATTTCTCTCGGCATTGATTACTCCACAATCTCCGTGACCGTGCCGGCGCCCACCGTGCGGCCGCCTTCGCGAATCGCAAAACGCAGTCCCTTGTCCATGGCGATCGGCGTGATGAGCTCCACTTCGAGCGTCACGTTGTCGCCCGGCATCACCATCTCCATGCCTTCGGGCAGCTGCGCCACGCCGGTCACGTCGGTGGTCCGGAAGTAGAACTGCGGACGGTAGCCCTTGAAGAACGGCGTGTGACGGCCGCCTTCTTCCTTGCTCAGGATGTAGACTTCGCCCTTGAACTTCTTGTGCGGCGTGATCGAGCCCGGCTTCGCAATCACCTGCCCGCGCTCCACGTCGTCCTTGTCGATACCGCGCAGCAGCAGACCCACGTTGTCTCCGGCGCGGCCCTCGTCAAGCAGCTTCTTGAACATTTCCACGCCCGTCACAACCGTCTTGCGCGTGTCGCGGAACCCGACGATCTCGGATTCTTCGTTCACCTTCACGATGCCGCGCTCGATGCGGCCCGTCACCACCGTGCCGCGGCCCTGAATCGAGAAGATGTCTTCAATCGGCATCAGGAACGGCTTGTCGACGGCGCGCTCGGGCAGCGGAATGTACTTGTCCACCGCGTCCATCAGCTCGTCCACCGACTTTTCCCACTGCGGCTCGCCGTTCAGCGCGCCGAGCGCGCTCACCCGCACCACCGGCAGATCGTCGCCCGGGAACTGATAGCTCTTGAGCAGCTCGCGAACTTCGAGCTCCACCAGTTCGAGCAGTTCCGGATCGTCCACCATGTCCACTTTGTTCAGCGCCACCACGATGTACGGCACGCCCACCTGGCGGGCGAGCAGGATGTGCTCGCGCGTCTGCGGCATCGGTCCGTCGGTCGCCGCCACCACCAGAATCGCGCCGTCCATCTGCGCCGCGCCCGTGATCATGTTCTTGATGTAGTCGGCGTGGCCCGGGCAATCCACGTGCGCGTAGTGCCGGTTGGCCGTCTCGTACTCCACGTGCGCCACGGCGATCGTGATTCCGCGCGCCTTCTCTTCCGGCGCGTTGTCGATGGAATCGAAGCTCCGGAACTTCACCTTCGGATTGTGCTTGGCCAGCGTCTTGGTGATGGCCGCCGTCAGCGTCGTCTTGCCGTGATCGATGTGGCCGATGGTGCCGATGTTGACATGCGGCTTGGAACGATCAAATTTCTCTTTCGCCATGGCTTCCTCGCTATAAGTCTGTTCTGAACGATGAAAATCTGGAGCCGATGACCAGGATTGAACTGGTGACCTCGTCCTTACCAAGGACGCGCTCTACCAACTGAGCTACATCGGCCTTAACTGGTGGACAGGGGAGGATTCGAACCTCCGTAGCGCGCTCGGCGCGGCAGATTTACAGTCTGCTGCCATTAACCACTCGGCCACCTGTCCAGACTGATTTCCGGGGCGCGTTCCTATAACAAGGGGGGAGGGAATCGACCCGGGCGGTTAATACCAGGGGAACCACACTCTTCCACGCTAACCGGCTTTCAGTAGGATAACACAGAGAAAGCGAAAGGTGCGAGCGCCGGTGGGCGATTTCACCATTCCAGGCGCAGTCCTACCTGCACCTGCCGCGGACGAGTGCCAAAACCGCCGTAGGAATTCTGCAGAGTCACAATTCCGTCGCCTCCCGGTGGGTTCAACCCCTGCGTGTTGAACACGTTGAAGATGTCGATGTTCACGCGCAGGCGGGCGCGCTCGCCAAGGTTGAAGAATTTCAGCGCGGAAACATCCTGCGTCCAGTTGAATGGACCCAAAAAATACTGATTGCGCATGGGATGCAGGCCCGTATCGTAGCCAACCTGCACCGTGGACCCGGTTTGCAGACGGATATTGACGTTGTTCGTGTCCCATTGCGCCGACCCGTAGTCGGTGGTCTGCCCTCCCACCGGCCACGGATTGATCGGACCCTGGAACGCCTTGTAATCAGCCGGCAGCCCGTAAACTCCGTTGCGCAGCCCGGCCGCATTGCGGCTGTTGATGAAGCGGTTCGAGATGTACCCGTTGAAGTAGAGATAGCCTTGATAACAACGCTCATCGGCCGGATTGGTTGCGGTGGGCGACGTGGCGCGGCAGTCGAGAATTGGATACTTCGTGCGGTAAACCTCGAGGTTGCCGATTGGGCCCCAATTGTTGGTCGGGGCGGTCCACCAGGAACTCACAACTGTTCCGCTGCCGGCCAGGCGCCATCCGCCGATGACGGCATTAACCAGCGAACCTGCGTCGCGCGCAAAGCGGCGTCCGCGTCCGAACGGTGCGTCGTAGGAGAAGTTCCAGCGCCACCGATGCTGTGGAATCCCGCCGTCGCGCGTGTAGTTGAGAAACCGGTTCCGCTCCTCGGGGTCCTGTGGAACCGCGCCCGGCAGGTACGCCGCGGGCACTTGTCCCACGCCGTCGCGAAACGAATTGCCCGCCAGCCGGAGCGAGTTCGTGATCGTATAGAACGCCTGGAAACCGATGCCCTTGCTGAATCGCCGCTCCATCTCGAGCGTGAATGTCTCGGTGTTGATCATGCCCGTCTTGGCGAGCAGCCGTACCGACGTGTACGCGTTCTGATCGTAGGGGCGGTTGTAGACCGACGAGTAAGCGCCCGTGACGGTGGGCTGAAGGGTGGTGATGTAGTAGTTGTACGTCGTCGGGCCGGGATTGATCTCGTTCAACTGGTCGGCATTGACGCCATGCTTGCCGTTATAGCGAACGCGAAACACCAGCGTCCGGGACAACTGCTTTTCGACCGCTACGTTCCACTCGTGAATCTTGAGATCGGGGAAATTCGGATCGATGCCGACCACGCTCTGCCCGCGACCCACCGGGTTGGGGCTGTCGATGTTGATGACTCCCGACGTATTCTGGCCGGCGAAATAAGTGGGAACCGTGCGCAGCAGGTAGTTTTGAACGCCGTCCGGGCTTGTCGCCGCGGAGTTCGGCGCGTACTGGAACGTGGCGCGGAACGGCGCGCTTCCCGAGAACTGAGCCAGCAGCGTGCGCATCGGAATCGCCGAGATGTACATGCCGTAGCCGCCCCGGATCACAAACTGCCTGCGTCCTTCGAACGCCGTATAGGCAAAGCCCATGCGCGGCGCGATATCGAAGTAATTGGACGGGAAGATATTGCTCGAGCGCCCCAGTTCACCGGCGCTCTTGAACGTCATGCCGACGTCGGTGAACACCTTCACCACCTGCGGTGTGGTCAGGCCAAGCTTGTAGTAATAGTCGACCGGCTGGGGCAACACCACCGAGTGGCTCGGCACGTCGAAACCGTTGAGCTGATAGTTGTCCTCGGTCATGGCCGGATTCAGATCCCACCGCAAACCCGGCGTGATGGTGAGACGCTTCGAGACCTTGTAGTTGTCCTGAAGATAGAGCCCGGTGGCGGACCCGTGCAGGCGAAGATAGCTGCGCTTGAGCCCCACCGTGTACGTATTTGCGATGCCGAGAAAGAAGTTGGCGGCATCGTAGCCGGTCTGCGCAACTGCCTGCGGCTGAGTGGCGGAGCCGAGCGTCGGGCTCATCAGCGCGGTCGCGCCGCTGTTGAAGGCGGCTGAGCCCGAGATAGCGCCCTGGTCGGGCAGCAGGTGCTCGCGCTCGCGGAAATATGAGAACCCGAACTGCGTATTGTGCGTGCCGCGAATGAGCGTGTAGTTCTGGCTCACGGTGAGAATGTGGCTCGTGAGCGCGCGCCGGTTATCGCCTTCCGTGTAGGTCATCAGGTTGCCGATGCTGGTGATGTTCGGAAAGCCGATTTCGGCGTACGGGTTCGGCAGCCCGAGAGTCTGCGCCCAGTTTTGCTGGGCGTTGGTGGGTCCGGTGATGGTCTTGGTGCTCTGCCAGGTGTGTGCGGCGGAAGTCTCGACGAACAGGTTGGGCGAGAACAGGTGCGTCCAACTCGACGCTACGGCCACCGCCTGCATCGGCAGATAAGTCACGTTCGCTTCGTTGTTCGCCGTCGGCGCGCCGATGCCGCTCGCGGTTCCGATGAAATTCGTGTACCGCCGTCCGCCATTGGTTTTCACGAAAAAGCTGTCGGATTCCGAAATGCGGTGGTCGATCTTGATGGTTGTGGGATTGTCGCTGAGGTTCGGCGCGCCATTGGTGGCAACGGCCGCTTTGTAATTGGTGGTGGTCACCGGGTTGGTGACATCGGTCGGCAGCGGCGTGATGCCCCACAAATATTTCGCAAGCGCACCTTCCCGCTGCGCCGGAATGATGTTGCCGCGGAACGGATCGCGCACCGCCACGGAACGTCCGTTGATCTGCTCGATGCGCGTGGTGAGCGGGTCGTAGAGCACCAGCTGCCGTCCGGCGGAGTCGTACAGTTGGCTGAAATCGCCGTTGCGCATCGCCACGGTCGGCACGGCGAAATCGCGGGTGAGACCCTGCCGGAGTTCGACGCCTTCTCGCGAGAAGAACCAGAACGTCCGGTTTCGCCCGTTATAAATCTTCGGCAGAATCACCGGCCCGCTCGCCGAACCGCCGAATTCGTTGCGGATCAGCTTCGGCGTCCGGTAAGGCGCCTGCGGATTGAAGCTGATGTCCTGACGCGCGCGCGCCACGCCGAAGGCGTTATTTCGCGCCGTTTCGTAAGCCGACAGGTGCAAGTCGTTGGTGCCGCTCTTGGTGGAAACGATGATGGTCGCCGGGGTGTTGTAGCGGACGCTCGATGTGCTGGTTTCGACGCGCACCTCGCCCACCGACTCGAGCCCCTGCTGATTCATCGAACCGCCGAACTCGCGGTTATTCGACAGCGCTCCGTCCTGCACGAAACTGCTCGAGTACACCATCAAACCGCCCGTACGAACGCCGCCGTTGACGTCGATCACCTGCTCGATGCCGGGCGCCACCTCGCCGAGCAGCGTGTTGAGGTCGCGCCCGTTGATCGGCAGTTCCTTGATCCTCTGGCTGTCGAGCGTTGAAGCATCGGTGGCTTCGGTGGTGGTGACCAGCGGAATGGTCGCGCTCACCTGAATTGTTTCCGTCACGTTGCCGGGCGCGAGCACGGGCGCGATTTCGAGCGTCTTGCCGGTCTCCATCACCAGGTCGCCTTCCCACGCTTTCATCGAAGGCGCTTCCACGCGGATTTTGTACGGACCAATGGCGACACCGGGGCTGGCGAAATAGCCTTCGTGATTCGCCGTCAGATTGAGCGCGCGGCCGGTCTCGATGTGGAGAAGATTAATTTTGGCGCCCGGAATCGCCGCGCCGGAAAGATCTTTGACGGTGCCGAGGATGGACCCTCCGGAGCCGGACGTCTGCGCCGAAAGCAGCCCCGAAAGCAAAGATAAAAGGAGTGCGGCACGTGCAGGTCTGGGTCCCATAAGCGGCTTTATTGGAAAGCAGCTTATCACACGCTCTGGGGGTTCAGAGAAGAGGCGCGGAGCGGGCTTTTGAGGGCCCGCTCCAGGTGCTTGGTCTACTTAACGGCGATGGTGGTGCGCAGCAACGTTGCCGTGTTGCCGTCAATGAACTCAGTGCTCCGGAAATCCTTGTAGTAGAAACCGACCGCCACGGTTGCCGACGGCGGCACGGAATCCGGAACCAGAATATTCATCTGCCAGACTCCGGGAAGGCCCGGAGCCAGACCGAAGTAAAGAATATTGGCGTCGGGAATCAGCCCGCCCGGCGACATTGCGAGGTTCACCGGTTTTACGGGCGCCGGCACCGGTCCGCTTGCGGCGGCGCCGTCGGCGGGAGCGCCGCTAACCACGCCGAGTCCGGTTCCGAACAGCGAAATCACCTTGCCGCGGCCGACCGGATTGGTCGGGCTGTTCACGGTGCCGTCTTCGTTCAAAGCGGCAATCTGTCCCGAGCCTTGCGCGTTTGATGTGAAGACAGCCGGGTCGGCGGCATTCACGCGGAACAGTCCCGCGCTCAGCACCTCACCCGTCGATGCCCGAACCACCTGAACGTCTGAAAAGTCGTTTACCGGAGCCCCGTATGGCATCTGGAACGAGATGACGTCGGCTGTAACCCGGAAGATCGGCGCCGGCGTGCCGTTTACGGTCACCTTCAAGTCGCCAAGGGTCGTCGGCCAGGGGAGCGACGAAGCGGACAGGTTGGTTCCGGCAGGCGCCAGGGAAGGGCCGAATCGCGCGATGTTGGCCAGCATCCCGGGCGCGAGTCCACGCTGAGAGTAACTGGCCGCATTCCGATAAGTCGCCGAAATGTAGTAAACCGACACGCGGTTGGTCGCCTCGGCTACCAGCACGTTGTCGGCGGAATCGAGAGCCACGGCAAAAGGAGCCGCCGCCGCGACGGTCGAGATTGGAGTCGTCGGCGCGTTGAACCAGTCCTCATAAATCGGGAACCGCAACACGCGGTTGTTGTTCAGATCCGTCACCCAGATTTCGCCGCGCGAATTCACAGCGATTCCGTGCGGGAGCGAGATCGGCGCCGTGAAGCGGGCCGGAGGATTGGTTTCACCGCTGAAAACGCCGGTATAGACGGATACGCGGTTGTTGAGCGTGTCGCAGACATACAGGCGGTCGCTTGAATCGGTGGCGATGCCGCGCGGGCTGTTGAAGCTGTTCCGGTCGCTGCCGCTGCCGAACGAAATAAAATCTGACTGGCCAAAGACCGCCGAAGCCGCCATCCCGCTCGTGAAATCTCCGCCGTCTGGCTTCTTGAAAAGCAGGACGCGGTTCAGCGCGGCGTCGGACACCAGAAGATGCCCCGCCTGCGTGAACGCCAGTCCGTAAGGCGCACGCATCGTGTTGCGCGACGCGTCTACGTTCTTCGAGAAGAAACCAAGCTGCCCGAGCACGATATCCGCGCGCTCGATTCCCAACTGGTCGAAGGGCCGCGGAAAACGCACTACGCGCGCGTTGCCTGCGTCGGCGACATACAGGTTGCCCTTGGCGTCAACGGCTATGCCGATGGGATTGGACAGCGTCTGTTCGGTCGGTGAATTGACGTCGCCGGTCTGCCAGTTTGTCGAAGCGTGCAGCAGGTCCGGTTGGCCGATGACGATGTCGGCCTTGTCTCCGGGTTTGACATTCCGGGCGTCCTTAAAGCCGAGCACGCGGTTATTCAGTGAGTCGGCGATGTAGAGACGCGGCGGAGTGCCCGAAGTGTCTACCGCCATTCCCGAACCGCCCACCACGCCGTTGGACAATCCGCTGAAGATGAACAGTTCCTTGCCCTCCACCAGGTTCGGGGCGGAGAAGTTCCAGTCCAGCTGTCCGATGAGTTTGGTCGCAGCCGTGTATCCCGAAGAAGCCGGGTAAACGACCACTCGATTGTTGCCGGTGTCGGCGATGACCAGGTCGCCCGCCTGCGTAAATGAAAATCCGACAGGCCCATTCAGGCTGCTTGACGACGATTCCCGTCCGCCGCGGTTGCCGCGAACCGAAGTGGGATCGTTGCCCTGTCCGATGAAGAGGTTTCCGGCCGGCGAAGTCCCTGCCGGACAACTCGGCGGCGCAGGGTTCGGGTTGTCGGTCGTCGCCGCCGTGGGCACGCACTCGACCGGCCACTTGTCGGGAGTGTCGAAGCGGACAATCCGGTTGTTGCCGACATCGGCTACATACAGATTGTTCCCAAGGACGTTAAGTCCCTCTGGGGGAATAAGCGTTGAACCCGAGTACGTGCCCAGCACGTTCGCGCAAGGCTGCGGCGCGATCGGAGGACAACCGTTCAGTCCTCGCGGGCTTGGATCCTCCTTGGTCGGGAACACCACGCCCAGAATTCGGGTGGCCGCCTGGCCCTGAGTAATCGGGCCTTTGAAATAAAGCACCCGCGAATAGGCGTCTGAAACATACAAATCGCCGTCAGCCGAAAAAGCGATTCCCGATGGCTGGACAATCGCTGTCTTGTTGGTCCGGGAATTGACCTTTGGAGGCGTGTTCGTTACGAAATCCGGTTGGCCCAGCACCAGGTCCGCGGCGATGCCCGATTGACCTTTGGCCAGCGCCGAAGCGGGGTAGCGCAGCACGCGGCTGTTGCCGGCATCGGTGAACCACAGGTTTCCCGCGCGGTCGAAAGTGATCGCCGAGCGAAACACCGCGCTCCCTCCGGCTACCGCAATGGTCTGGCTGTTCGGTACGTTCTGGCCTTGGTTCGCGCTGCTGCCGCTCGAGAAACTGGTCTGCCCGATTACCAGGTCAGGTACCGGAAAATCGCCGGTTTGTTTCGTCGGCGTGGGATACCGCAGAATCCGGTTATTACCCGTGTCGACCACATACAGGTTTCCGTTCTGGTCTACCGCAATTCCGATCGGCTGCGAAAGTCCGCTCGGAGTGCCGTACCCCGGCCCCCCGATCCGCGTCGTCGTAAGATCGGGTTGCCCGATCGCCAGGTCGGCAAAGTCGCCTTTAGTGACCGAGTTCAGGTTTTTCCAAACAAGCACACGATTGTTGCCGGTATCGGCGACGTACAGAATGGGCGGGTTGGCCGTTGAGTCCACAACGGCCATTTGGGGCACATAAAGTTCACGCCCCTCCACAAGGTTGGGTGCCGCTGAAGGTGAAAGCACGCTCCGTTGACCAAACTCTCGAGTTGGCAGCGTGTTGTAGACGTACGGCTGGGCCCAGCTATACGTAATGGCTCCGAATAATACAATCCAAAATGCTCTTATGTTCATGAAATTCCCGGACGCTCGCGGGGTAGGCGCCTAGAAGTGAAAATACCACAGGTAACAGTCCGCTTGGAATGGCCCGGCTGTTACGGAGTAGGACCCTTCGCTCGGTTTGTATATCCCCTACTGTAGTCAGGGGCCCCCGCGATGTTAAACTGCCCCCGCGATGTTAAACTAATGAGTTGATCACCCGGCAACAAAGTATCCAGCCCAAGGTGTGCGCTGTAAGCTACCTGAACACGCTCCCGTTGGTCTGGGGCATGCTGCACGGCGCTGAGCGCGAAGCGGTCGACCTGAGTTTTGCCCTCCCTGCCGTTTGCGCCGACCGGCTCAAGAACGGCCAGGCGGACATCGGTCTTGTACCCGTCGGCGCGCTCCTTGACCAGAACTTATCGATTTATCGCGGCGCCGGCATCGCCTGCCGCGGGCCCGTGCGAAGTATCCTTCTGATTTCCAAGGTCCCGTTCGGCGCAATCCGCAAATTGGCGCTCGATTCCAGCTCCCGAAGCTCCGTCCTGTTGGCGAGAATCATCTTGGCGCGGCGCTATGGCGCGTTTCCGGATCTGACCGTCTGCGCGCCCGTGATGGCCGACATGTTGGAGCAATCCGACGCCTGCCTGATCATCGGCGATCCGGCGCTGCTGCTCGACCCGGCACAACTCGTCGAAAGCGGTTTCAATGTGGCCGATCTCGGTGCTGAGTGGGTGGAGATGACCGGGCTGCCGATGGTCTTTGCCGTGTGGGCCGGCCGGCCTGATTTGATCGATGAGCGGGTCTTCATCGCGTCCTGGCGCTACGGCATGGAGCGGATAGAAGAGGTTGCCGCTGCCGGAAGCGCCGAGCGTGGCGTCACAGTTGAGTTGGCGCGCGAATATCTCACCCGCCACATAGCCTTCGATCTCGGCGAACGCGAGTACGCCGGCATGAATCTTTATCTACAGCACGCCGCCGAAATTGTCGGTAAGCCGGTGGCGAATCCTGTTTCGGAGTTGAGCCTATGATGACTCGAGCGGAAGCGATTGATCTTTTCAACTCGCACGACCTGATCGGAATCGGCATGGCCGCCGACGCCGTCCGTCGCAAGATTCACCCCGAAGGCGTGGTGAGCTACATCATCGACCGCAACATCAATTACACGAATTTCTGCACCGAATATTGTTCCTTCTGCGCCTTCTACCGCCCCATGGGCCATGCCGAAGGCTACGTGCTGCCGAACGAGGTCATCTTCGAGAAGATTCAGGAGACCATCGACTTGGGCGGCACCGGTATCCTGATGCAGGGCGGGCTCCATCCGGAACTGAAGATCGAGTGGTATGAGGACCTGCTGCGCTCCATCAAAGACCGGTTCGATATCTGGTGCCACTGTTTCTCTGCGCCCGAGATCACCAACATTGCCGCCGTCAGCAACCTTTCGCTCCACGACACCATCGCGCGCCTCCGCGACGCAGGGCTCGATTCGATTCCCGGTGGCGGCGCCGAAATCCTCGACGACAAGGTGCGCCACCGCATCAGCCGCTTGAAATGCTCCACGCAGGAATGGGTGGACGTACATCTCACCGCTCACCGCCTCGGGATGCAGACCACCGCCACGATGATGTTCGGCACCGGTGAAAGCATCGAAGAGCGTTTGAACCACTTCGAGATTGTGCGCAACATCCAGGAAGAAACCGGAGGCTTTACAGCGTTCATCCCGTGGTTCTTTCAGCGCGAACACACCTCGCTCGGACGCTTCGTCAAACAGGAAGCGACCGCTGTCGAGTACCTCAAAATGCTTGCGCTGTCCCGGCTTTACTTCGAGAACATCCGGAACATCCAGTCGTCATGGGTCACGCCGGGGCTCAAAACCTGTCAGTTGGGTCTGCGCTTCGGCGGCAACGATGTCGGCAGCATCATGATCGAGGAAAACGTCGTGAGCGCCGCGGGAACTCACCATCGCGCCTCGGAAGAGGAACTCCGCCGCCTCATCCGCGATGCCGGCTTTGTGCCCAAACAGCGGGACACGCTCTACCGAACCTATTTCTTGAACTGACCGCGTAACAGCCCGGTACCCCCACGGCTCAAAGCCTGAGGAGGCTGGCATGCGTTTCTTCACGGTTATCGCTTCACTCGGGCTTATGGTTCTCGGCAGTCCGGACGCGGGCGCCAGGCAACGCCCGACCATTCGCTATTTCACAGCCACAGCTTACTCCACCGAAGGAAATGCGGCCAACGGCAAATGGACCCATCCCGGGACCGCGGCAGCCGACCGCCGGCTCATACCCCTCAATTCCCGAATTCGTGTCTATGGCGCGGGCAAGTACTCGGGTGATTACACAGTCGAAGACACCGGGTCGGCTATAGCCGGTAACCACATTGATCTGTTCATGCCCAGCACCGCTGAAGCCAAGAAATTCGGAAAGCAGCGGGTGAAGGTGGTGATCCTCGAATATGGCGACGATCATCCGAAACCTCCCGACCCTGCCCAAAAAGCGGAGGCCAAGGCAGAGAACCGCGACAAGCGGGCCAAAACTCCCAACTGATTTTCCAACACCACAAATTTCCAACACCACAAAGGCGTTGGTGTTATGCTCGGGGCGTATTGCTTCTTAACACGTCATTGTTCGACGTTGGAGGTCTGAACCCCGTGAGCTTCGCAAAAATACTCCTCGTTGTGCCCCTTGTTGCCGGTATTGCCCTGGCCGAAGAAGGCATGTGGATGCCGCAACAAATCCCCGAACTCGCTTCCCGCCTGAAGGCCATCGGCTTCAAGGGCGACCCCAAAGCCTTCGCCGATTTGACTGGACAACCGATGGGCGCCGTGGTCTCGCTCGGCGGTTGCACGGCTTCGTTCGTTTCCCCGGACGGCCTGATCGTCACCAACCACCACTGCGTGACCGGCGGACTGCAATTCAATTCCACGCCCCAGAAGAATCTTCTAAGAGATGGCTTCCTGGCCCGGACGCGCGCTGAAGAACTGACCAACGGTCCCGGTTCGCGCGTGTTCGTCACCACATCTGTCTCGGAGGTGACCTCCTCCATTACCGGCGGCATTGATTCCAAAGCCACCGACCGTCAGCGCTACGACACCATCGACCGAAGAGTGAAGGAGCGCGTTGCCAAATGCGAACAGAGCGGCCAGCGTTGCAGCGTCGCCTCGTTCTTCGACGGCTTGAAGTATTTCGAAATCGCCCAGATGGAAATCAAGGACGTGCGTGTCGTCTACGCTCCGGCTGAAGGAATCGGCGTGTTCGGCGGTGAAACGGACAATTGGCGTTGGCCCCGCCACACCGGAGACTGGAGTTTCCTCCGTGCTTATGTCGCGCCGGACGGTAAACCAGCCCCTTATTCAAAGGACAATGTTCCCTACAAGCCCAAACACTGGCTCAGGTTCGCGGCCCAGGGCGTCGAACCCGGCGACCTGGTTTTCGTCACCGGCTATCCCGGCCGCACGCAGCGCCATCAAACCTATAGCGAAGTGAAAGAGACGATGGAGTGGCGCATGCCGCGCGCCGTCCGCAACGCCGAGGAACAACTCGCCATCCTCGATCAGCTGACCCGGCAGGACAAAGCGCTCGCCATCAAAGTCGCCGGCCGCGTACAGGGCTTGAACAACGGCCTGACCAACCAAAAGGGCACGCTCGAGGGCATGATCAAAGGCGGCAGCCTCTCGCGCAAAAAGGAACAGGAAGCGGCCCTCGAAGTCTGGATCGCCGCCGATCCCGCGCGCCAGACCAAATATGGCGCTGTCCTCCCCGCGCTCCGCAGCTTGCAGGCTGAATCCGAGAAAACCCGCGAGCAGAGTGCCGCGCTCGCTGCAATGGTAAGCTCTTCGACCTATCTGGCCAGCGCCCAAAGTATCTACCGGCTGTCGGTCGAGCGCGCCAAGCCCGACCTCGAACGCGAACCCGGCTTTCAACAGCGCGATTGGCCGCGCATCCGCGACGGTCAGGAGCGAATTCAGCGCACCATCGACCCGGCAGTGGACCGTGCCCTGTTGAAGTGGGCGCTCGCCAAGGTTGCCGATCTTCCGCCCGGTCAACGCATCGACGCTGTCGACCAGGCTGCCGGGCTCACCCCGGGCATGCCGAAAGCCGCTTCGGCGCAAGCAATCGACGCCTGGCTTGATCGCCTGTTTGCATCCACAAAACTCGCCAACCGCGACTTTCGCATCGGACTTCTCGACAAGAGTACGGCCGAACTCACTGGCACACAGGATTCCTTCATCGCTCTGGCTGCCGCGCTCGACCCGCTCGTCTTAAAGAATCGCGAAGCAGGGAAGAACCGCGCCGGTGCTTATGCCCGCCTCGCGCCGCTCTACATGGAAGCGATGCTCGCCAAGTCCGGCGGTCTGGTCGCGCCCGACGCCAACAGCACCTTGCGCGTGACCTACGGCCAGGTAAAGGGCGTCGACGCCAAAGACGGACTCTTCTACAAACCCCAGACCACGCTGGCGGGCATTCTCCAGAAGAACACCGGCCAGGGCGACTTCGACGCGCCGAAAGGGCAACTCGATGCCATCCGCGCCCTCCGCTCGAGCGGACGCAAGACTCCTTACACCGACTTGGCGCTCGGTGATGTCCCCGTCAATTTCCTGTCGACGGTGGATACAACGGGCGGCAACTCCGGCTCACCGACGCTCAACGGCAAAGGCGAGTTAGTCGGTCTGCTGTTCGACGGAACTTATGAGTCCGTAGCTTCTAACTACGTCTTCGACCCGGTGACAACTCGTTCCATCCATGTTGACGTGCGTTATATGTTGTGGAATATGACGGACGTTGACGGTGCGGCGAACTTAGTCGACGAAATGTTGGGCAGGGGCCACTCGGCCGGGGCCAACTAAGACACATGTTGCGGGGACGTGTTCACAACGTCCCCGCGATTCTCCAACGATCTGCCTCGTCCGTGAATGCTCTTACTTCGCGTCCTGCCTGTTACGCAGGCTTTGTAACTCACTCACAATTCTGTCCCGCACCCGGTCCCGTAATTCGCCCGCCTGTGCCGTCGTCAGACCCCCTACCGGCTCTGGTTCGAGAACCCGCAGGTAGATGTCCTGCGTTCCCCTGAAAATCCAGGTGTGCCGCGGCAGTGCGTCCCCGGAGCCTTCCACCACCAGCGGCAGCACCGGTACCTGCTCGCGAATGGCCAGCTGAAACGGACCGTCGTTGAACGCCTGCACCGACCCGTCTCTCGAGCGCGAGCCTTCGGGAAAAAACACAACCGACAATCCCTGTTTGAGCGCCCGCGCGCCCGCTAGCAGCGCCTGCGCCGCTTTCCTTCGGTCGCCGCGTTCCACCGCGATGTCGCCCGCCCAACGCAGCATCCATCCGGTCACCGGAAGGCGGAACAGTTCCGCTTTCGCCAGCCACTTGGCGTCCACCCGGATGTGCGTGATGAGCGGGATGTCGGCGAGCGACTGATGATTGCTCACAATCACAAACCGTGACTCCGGGCGAACCCGTTCTGCGCCGCTGATGTGCAGCCGCCATGGATTCACCCGCGAAATCGCTCGCCCAAGACCTCGAAACAGGCGCGCCGTCCGGCGTCGTAGCGGGTCCCGGTCAAATAGCCGGACCAACGCCATCGAAGGCAACCAGACCGCGAACAGCGCGGCAATCGCAATCCAGATCCACAACGAACGAAAAATGGCCATGGGAAACTTCAATGATATCCTTGGATCTACCTCCGGCTCGATGCGGCGAATTCATCCGAAAATGCTGCTGACCATGGCAGCGGGCTTGGCCGTGCTGGCGCTCGATGCGGTGACCCCGCGCGGCGTTGCCACCTGGCTATTGCAAATCCTTGTCGTCTGGAGCGCCATGTCGTGGGCATCGCCCCGCGAACTCAAGGTGATCGGAATCTGGTGCGCCTTTTGCGCCGACGCCGGTTATCTGCTGTCCCCGAAAAGCGGACTATGGTTGCCGCTCGACGTCGCCAATCAGGTGCTGTGCGTGGGGGCGATCTTTCTCCTCGTTCATGTCGGGCTGAAGGAACGTGCCGCGCAAGCGGCCCGCAAGGCGGCTGAAGCCGAGGTGCGCATTCTCCGCGGTCTCCTGCCGATTTGCGCCGGCTGCAAGAAAATCCGCAATCAGTCCGGCGATTGGGAGCAACTCGAGATGTACATCAAATCCCACTCGGAAGCCGATTTCACTCACGGCCTTTGCCCAACCTGCGCGAAATCGTTCGAAGACGCAGGCTGAAATCCCAGGATCGAACACCCGACCACGAACCTCCCCGATTTCTTCTATGTTTCCGCTGGCTAACGGCGTGCTCATTCCAATCTGATGCAGGACATCCGATACGCATACCGGACGCTGAGACGGAGCCCCGGCTTCGCCGCTTTGGTCATCGCCATCCTGGCTCTCGGAATCGGCGCCAACACCGCCGTCTTCAGCGTGGTGAACTCGGTTCTCCTTCGTCCGCTGCCTTATCCTCATTCCGAGCGCCTGGTGCTCATTTGGGAAACGAATCCGCGGCTGCACATCGAGCGGGAAGGCCCCTCGGGACCCAATTTCCTCGATTGGCGGGATCAAAACCGGTCCTTCGAGGACATGGGCCTCCTCGAAAATGGCACCGGAACGCTCACCGGTTCCGGAGAACCAATCCAGTTTCCAGGCGCCCGTGTAACAACGAATTTTCTTTCGCTGCTCGGTGCCAAGGCTAAAATGGGCCGGCTGTTTCGGCCCGAAGACGGCGAGGGCGCCGCGCGCCACAACGTTGCGGTGATCACTTATGGTTTCTGGCAACGGCAGTTCGGCGGCGACCCTGACATTATCGGACGCCGCCTGACGGTGAATCACCAGATCTATGAGTGCGTCGGAGTGCTGACGCCTGACATGTGGTCGCCCGTTGCCGCCGACGCGTTCGTGCCCTGGCCCGCCGAGGAACTGCGTCGGCGCTCCCGGTTTAACCGTGATTTCGGCGTGGTGGCGAGGCTCAAGCCGGGCGTAACGTTTGCCGCCGCCCAACAGGACATGGACTCGATCAGCGCGCGCCTTGCGAAGGAGTACCCGCGCCTCGAGGATTGGAAGACCGTCGTGGTTCCGTTTCAAAACGCGCTCGTCGAGTATATCCGCCCGGCCCTGTGGATGCTCCAGGCAAGCGTCCTTTTTGTTCTCCTTCTGGCCTGCGCCAACGTCGCCAACCTGCTGCTCGCGCGCATGACCGGGCGGCGTCTCGAGGTGAGTATTCGCGCTGCGCTCGGTGCTGACCGCCGGCGCCTGCTGCGCCAGTTCCTCGCCGAGAATCTCGTCGTCAGCCTGCTCGGCGGCGCCGGAGGCATGCTCGCCGCCATCTGGGGTGTCGACCTTCTGCGCCGTCTTCTGCCCCCCTCCATCCCCTTGCCGAACGGCTCCACCGAAATCATCCTGCCCCCGATCAGCGTCGATCCGGCGGTTCTCGTTTTCGCCATGATCGTGTCGCTCGTCTGCTCCGTTCTGTTCGGACTCGCGCCCGCTCTCCAGGCGTCGCGAACCGACCTGAACGGCGTGCTCAAGGAGGGCGGCCGCGGTTCCACCGGCTCCACCGGCGCTCAACGCGTTCGCCGCCTGCTCGTGATCTCTGAAACGGCCCTTGCCTTTCTTCTTCTGATGGGCGCCGCGCTCACCATGCGGAGTTTCTTCGAGTTGAGCCGCGTCAACCCGGGCATTCGTCCCGACCGCGTTCTGTCGTTCCGCTTGCGCCTGCCCACCGACGCGCTCTATCAAAGGCCCGAACAGCAGGTGGAATTCTTCCGCCGCGCCCTGGACGAAGTACGAACCGTGCCGGGCGTCGAATCAGCCGGCTTTACCGAAGTGATCCCGCTCGGCCAGGAGAATTCCCGCACCG
>BFBZ01000104.1_pt1 | contig 135391 bp, 136 predicted proteins | sample 1888401 | NCBI WGS metagenome assembly BFBZ01 (sample SAMD00112614, study PRJDB3348) | symbiont metagenome | host: Chara braunii
CGCCTCGACGCCGTCGCGGCGCTGCAGGTCGGCGGCGATGCGGCGCAAGCCGGCCGCGTCGTCGGGATCCGCCGTCTGGGTGTCGAGGATCCGCTGATAGGCACGGCCGATGAAAGCAATCTCCTTGGGCTGCGGCTTCGCGATGTCGATGCCAGGTTGGAGTTGCCCCCAGAGGCTGCCTTCCATGGTGAAGACAGTGCCGAACAGCGCCACGCGATGGAGCTTCGCGCGGACGAGCTCGGCGCCGAGGCAATCGACGATGTCGATGAGGGGCACGCTTGTGTGCCGGCGAAGCTCGGCTTTGCAGATATGTGGTGTGACGGCCGGCAGCACGGCTGTCTCGGCGCCGGCCTGGGCCATGCGCTCGATGAAACCTGCAAGATAGGCGGCGAGATCGTCGAGCCGGCCGGCACGGATCAGGTTCTGGCCGTGCTCGACGTCGGCATGGGTCACGATCAGGTCGGGAGAGACGCCGCGTGCTTTGCAGGCGGCGGTGATCTTCTCGTAGTAGTGGACGGTGGCGCCGACGCCGAGGCCACCTACGATCCCCACTGCCATCATGGTCAGGTCGTGGGGAAGTTGCGCTTCCAGACTCCCGCCAGTTCGGGCAGGGCATCCGCCTTGCGCGCAATGGCGAAGAGACGCGGCGTCTCGACCTCGAACCAGCCGCGGCGCGGCCTCCAGCGGGTCATCACGTCGATATAGAGATCGAGCGCCGAGAAACGATCGCCCAGGAACCACGGGCCACCCGCCTCGCTTTCGACCTGGTGCCACAGCCGCTGGGCATAGGCGTCGGTGGCGGCGCGGAAGGGATCGCGCGCCGCCGAGACCGAGACGAACCGTGCCGGATCGTCGGCATAGGTGAAGGTGGGATAGATATTGGCCACCATGAAGACCAGCCAGCGCAGAAACTTCCCACGCTCCGGCGCCGTCGGGCCGGGGACCAGGGAGTCCTTGCCGGTGATGTCCGCCAGCAGCAGCGTGATGGCGGCGCTTTCGCTCATGACGCTGCCGTCCGGCAGCACCAGGGTCGGCACCTGGGCGAGCGGGTTCACCTTCTCGAGCCGCTCGCGGGCGCCGGGCGTGCGGAACAGATCCTCGACCGCTTCGTAGCGGAAGGGCAGGCCGTACCAGTCGAGCTGGGCCTCGACGATCGTCGAGCCCCAGCCGAGACGCCCCCAGAGCGTGTAGTCGCCGGCGCTCATGGCTTCTGCAGGGGCTGGATCAGGCTCGACGTATCCCAGCGGCCGCCGCCGCGCTCCTGGACGCGCGCGTAGAACTGGTCGACCAGGGCGACCAGCGGCATGGCGGCCTTGGCGCGCTTACCCTCGGCCAGGCAGATGCCGAGATCCTTGCGCATCCAATCGACGGCAAAGCCGTACTCGAACTTGCCGGCGATCATGTTCTGCCAGCGATTCTCCATCTGCCAGCTTTGAGCCGCGCCCTTGGAGATGGCGCCCAGCGCCTTCTCCATGTCGAGGCCCGAGCGCTGGCCGAGATTGAGCGCCTCGGCGAGACCCTGGACGATGCCGGCGATGCACATCTGGTTCATCATCTTGGTGATCTGGCCGGCACCCGGCGGACCGATCAGGGTGACCGCCTTGGCATAGGCGTCGGCCACCGGCTTGGCGCGATCGAACGGCGCCTGATCGCCGCCGCACATCACGGTGAGCTGGCCGTTCTCCGCGCCGGCCTGGCCGCCGGAGACGGGGGCGTCGATGAAGTCGATACCGTGCTTCTTGCCTTCGGCATGAAGCTCGCGCGCGATGTCGGCCGAAGCGGTGGTGTTGTCGAAGAAGATCGCACCCTTGGCCATGCCGGCGAAGGCGCCGGCCTCGCCCAGCACGACCGAGCGCAGGTCGTCATCGTTGCCTACGCAGCAGAACACGATCTCCTGGCCCGCGGCCGCCTCCTTCGGCGTACGCGCGGCCTTGCCCTTATGCTTCTGCGTCCAGGCTTCGGCCTTGGTGAAGGTACGGTTGTAGACGGTCACGTCATGGCCCTTGGCGGCGAGATGTCCCGCCATCGGAAAGCCCATCACGCCCAAACCCAGAAACGCTACCTTGGCCATGTCCCTCTCCCGCGCAATCGTTTGCGGGCGGGATCATAGAGCCAAATCAGGGCTGTGCCAGCAGGACGAGGACCGCCGCGGAACCGACCAGCAAGGAGGGCAGGGCGAGCGGCCAGGCGCGGCGGTAGAGCATGGATTCGGCGGCCGGCAGGGCCAGGATGGCCGCGCCCATCGAGACGCGGATCGGCGACAGCATGGTGAGGTTGGTGCAGACGCTGTTCTGCACCGCCGCGATCCAGGCAGGATCGACGGCGATGGCGCGCGCCAGCGCGGTCACCATGGGCATCAGCATGGCATTGGCGGCCGAGCCGCCGCCGGTGAGGAAGCCGCCGACCGCCGCGAACAACGGGACGCTGAGCGCTGCCCCGCGGCCGGCGACGGAACGCAGCGCATCGGCGATGGTGTCGGCCATGCCCGAGCCGACATAGAACTGCGCCATCACGACAAAGAGCAAGGTGACCGCGCAGGAACGCCAGGCACCGCGGCCGGTCTCGCGGAGCACGCGGCCGAGGGACGCGCGGGCGAACCAGACCGTGATGACGCCGATCGAGATCAACCAGAAACCCGGGGCATAGAGCGGCGCGAAGGCCGGCTGGTTGTCGAACGGACGCATCGCCCCCAAGGGCTTCAGCAGGTCGCGCAGCGGCGGCACCAGCCGCGTGGCGCAGAGCGCGAGGGTGAGCGCGACGTAAGGCGCATTTGCCTGCAAAGCCGCGCGCAGGCGTGTGGTGTCAGGCCGTTCGTCGCGCCAGAAGCGGAGCGCGAGCAGCAGCGCCGTGGGCGCGGCCCCCGCGATCTCGGCATCGGCATAGAGGTTGGTGAGCCAGACCAGGCCGAGCAGCGCGATGGTCCAGGCGATGTCGTCGATTTTCTGTTTGGTCTCGACGGCGAAGCCCGCCTCGCGGGCGAAGCGCCAGTAGAGGACGAGGTAGAAGGCATGGATCGGCGCCTGCAGCAGCGCCGAGGAAAGGCCGAGCTGGTTGGGGGTGAGGCCGGCCAAGGTGGCGCCGACGGTCGTGCCGGTGGCGAGCGCCCCCCAGGGGACCAGCGACTGGCTGTAGAGGCCGAGGATAAGCGCCGACAGGCCGCCGATCCCCAGTCGGCGGAGCGCGGCCAGGGCGATGATGTAGCCGACGCCGAAGCCGGTCACCGATTCGGCGAAGGGGGCGAGCAGGAAGCAGACCGACCAGAGCCGGCGCGGTGTCGCCTGGACATGGCCGCCGGTAGCGACCGACCCGCGCGCCTGCTGGCAGCGGTGGAAGAACATGCCGCTCGCGATGATGGCGATGACGTGCCAGGCGAGCCATGAGCCGGCGGCGGTCTCGTGCACGAACAGGCCGGCCAGGGCGTCGCCGCCCCGCTGGCCGGTCACGATCACCGCCGAGGCGGCCAGGGTGGCGGAAAGCCCGGCCAGGCCCGCTACCAGGGCGCTGGCCCGGCCGGACGCCAGCAGGCCCAGCACCAGGAGCAGGGGGAGCAGCGCAAATACCGTCGTCATGCGGGTTCTTTAAGGGGGTGGGGGCTCTCCAGGCTTCGGACCCCACCGAACCGAGCCTAAAACGCCACCTTGCGCCTTCGTGCCCTTTCCCTTAGAACCCGCCGCCATGCCCCGATAGCTCAGCTGGTAGAGCACGTCATTCGTAATGATGGGGTCGGCGGTTCGATTCCGTCTCGGGGCACCATCACATTTCCACTTGTAACGAATTCAATGGGTTAACACCCATTTTTGTCGCACTCATCCGACGGAATCGAAAAGTGCGACAATTCAGGCCCCCGATTTGTTCTTCTCGCGCGGCACTAGCAAGTGCATGGCTTGCTCCGCGAGCAGCGTGCGATTGGCATTGCGAGTGTAGACCTCGGCCTGCCGCAGGGTCTCCCATCCGAAGATCGCCATGAGCTGGTGCGCCGTCGCTCCGTTCTCGGCTGCCATCTTAGCGCCTGCCTTCCGGCAGCCATGCGCAGTGCAATGGCTGAGACCGGCCTCGTTGCACCAGTCTCGGAACTTGTTCCCGAAGCCGGCTGCGGTGAACGCCTTCCCGAATTCCGTAGTGAGATAGACGAGCTGCCCTGATGGCGTGGCCTCAATGATGGCTCGGAGCTCAGGGAGGATTGGAAGGACGCGCTTCTTCGCATCCGCAGTCTTTTTGCGCCCCAGTGCTCGACTGTTTGCGCCCTTCGTCTCTGTGAAGTGCAAGACGCCGTCCCGCTCCATGTGGCGACCTAGCTTAACCACGTCTGATCGGCGCACGCCTGTAAACAACAGCAGGGCCAGCGCCAGTCTGGCCTTGGTGCCGATGGGATGGGCAGCCTCGTACTGACGGACTTCTTCGACGGTCCACGTGTGGAAGCCTTCGGACCCGCCGCTCAAGTAGTCTACTGCGGCCGTGGGATCGGCATCGGCAAGGTCATTCTGAATCGCCCAACGGAAAACTTGCCCCAGGGCTTTGAGGCGTCCGTTAGCGGCCTCGGGAAGGTCGAGTTTTTCATCGCGGATCGCCCGAACATGCCTCGGCATCATCTGGGCGAACGGCAGGGTGCCACGAGCCTTGGGGCCGGCCGGTGTGTCGACGACGCTCAGGCAGATGTGGTCCAGGATCCCGCGCCGAGCACGCTGCGTGCTCAGGCTGAGGCTCTTGTAGTTCGCACTTCGATAGTAGCCCTCGATCAGGCCCCTCAGCGACTCTTGCTCCGCGCGACCCGGCTTGGGGGTCTTCGCAACTGCTGCGGTGACACCGTCCCGCGCACGTCGATACTCATCAATGAAATCTTGAGTGCCGATGGTCGCTCGCAGTCGAATCATTTTACCGCCCGGCGGCCGATAATAGACACGCTGGTTTCCGTGCCGGTCCCTGTCTCGCAACAGGTAACGGAACTCAGTCTCGACTTTCACGACGGCCAACCTCGTCGCCATCAACCCCAGGCATTGACCACGCCGTCGCCGCCTTCGTCAGGCAGCTCGTCAAAAGCGAGGTCGAGGCGGCGAATATCCCAGACCACGACGCCATCGATGCGCTTGGGCCTGGGCATCCGTCCATCGGCGATCAGTTCATCAAACTTGCGCGCACTGAACCCGAGATAGGCAGCCGCCTCTTCTCGGCGAAGGCCCCGACGAGGTTGGCTTTGCGCTCGCAATTGACGGCTGAGAGCGGTCATGGCGCTGCTGGTCCCGACGGCTCCACTAAGCACGGCGCTGTTCCCTCTGTCGCACAGCGGCGGCTGTTACCGCTGAATTGCGAGGCCACTGAGTAGAAGTCGCTTTGTCGAACATCCCAACTAGTGGGCCATGGGCGATCCCTGCCGTCGACCACAACAAATTCCGCGGGGTTCTGAAAAATTGCCATGACTGCACAGTCAGCCCAGGCACCTGATTGGACAAACTTTGAAGCAAGCTTTGGCAGTTAATTTGCTCGCGTAGCTGCCGCCTGATGTCTAGGGCACACCGGCCGCACGGCGCATTTCGGATATGTCACCGACGATTTCGTAGAGCCGGAGCCTGACGTTCGAGCCATCGCGCTTTCTCGCGACTACCACCTTTACCTGGCGCTTGCCGGGGCTGCTTCCCACGGCCGTGGGCCTCCTGTCTCGTCGCAGATATCCATGACCTTCGAGCCATCGCAAAACCAGCTCCTCGGCGGAAGTGAGGTGAGCAAGACCATTGGCTGACAGGTATATCGCCAACCGACCATCCCTCTTTGTCTTCTTGAAGCCCGGGCCTGCCCCTGCTTCCCCTCGCGTGAGAGTTGGTAACCCTGCATCGAGGTCAGTTAGCTGTTCTAATAAGGCGCCCAGATTCTGGACGAACTCTCGCACAGGATTATGGCCGACGCTTTCTATCGCCTGTCGGTGAACATTAGACCACACCGCCAAGAAAGCCTTACGCAGTCTTCCTCGCTTGAACGGGAGGACGCCATATTGGCAGGCCAACCGTCCCGCCGCGAAGGCGATGGCGACTTGCCGGGCGATGCGAAATTCCATGGCGCTTGCGTGCGGCGGCAGGCGAAAGAGATCGAGGGCTTCTTGAATGTGTCGTCTGACACGTTTGATCAGTGCGGCTTCGTCTTGCACGCGATCCTCGACAAGGCGCTTAATGAATTTCCGGCTTGCGCGACCGCAATACTTTCGCGAACGGCGTTTCATTCGCTCGACTCGCGTCGCATTCTTGGCGGTCTTTTGATCGTCGAACCTAAAGACTGGAAAGTCGTGGGGATTGACCTTGATCTCCAGGACGCGCACTGCTTCCTGGCCCTCGAAGGCAATATTTGCTTCTTGGAGCATTTCTGCTGTGCTTCGATTGCTCGTAAAGAGGCGCACCCCGCGCAGAGCCTGATTGCTCGATTCTTGGCGAAAGATTTGCTTTGGTTTCTCCGAATCGAAGCGAAAGACTATCTTCTGAAATTTTTGCGCGGCATCGACCTTGTTATTCCCGAGCAACATGGTTTCGTCTAGAGTCAGGAGGGCATCGCGATGATGAAGCGCGGCGACCTCGAACTCTTCGGGGCTCTTCAAAAAGGTGCTCGCAAAGCTCTGATCTCCGCCCCCACCCCAGGCAGATGCGCAGACCTCCAACAGCGTCGACTTTCCAACCGAGCTGGGGCCAACAATCATGACTACAAGGTTAGTCGCGCCCGCGAGTTGGAGGATAGGGCCAGTCAAAGCTGCGGACAGGGCGAATACTGCCACCGGGCTCTTTCCAAGCGGTGCGGCGATCTTTCTCCTCCAAGCTTGCAGTGTTCCACGGCAGCGCCATTTTTCAGCACTCGTCGCTTCGATGAGGTTGAGAACATTGTGGGATCCCACACCAATAACGCCGGTGGGCAAAGCAAACGCCTTTTCGTACCACCCAGGTGCCTCAGCAGCCCATCCGGCTGCCGGATCCGGCAAGTCCGACACCGCGTGGACGACCTTTTTCTTGACGTCGGTTGTCGCAACGATACCGCACTGGCCTAGCCAACGATAAACCTCGACCGGATTGGTGTTGATGTCGGCAAGAGCGAAATAGCGTGAGATCCGGGAGTCTCCCGCTGACACCACGATCTCGACCATGGAGCCCTTGGTCGACGTCTTGATGTGCGCCGCGCAGTGGATCGACCAATTTTTTGCCATCGCTCAATTTCCCTGTGCAGAGATGGCAAGGGTTGCAGGCTGGCGTGTGCCCCCGCTGCCCCCACTGCCCACGGCTTCGAGACGGGCGGGATGGCCAAGCACGTGGCGCGCGCCCCCGGTGTCACAGCATTGGTGACCGTCAAACCGCAGTGTTGCCGTCTCAATCGCGTCAACTCGCCCGTAGAAGCCTGAACCTCGCTCCCAGATTGAGGAACGAAGCTTAACCGCGAGACAATCGGGCACTTTCAGCAGAATGGTGTTCATGGCGTAGTCCCCCGCTTCCCTCGCTTAGAGTGCGATTGACCTACCAAGTGGCCCTGGCGAAGCTGGACACCGTGGCGCAAGACACGGTTGATGTCCGGCCATCGTCTCAGCCAGAGAGCGATCTCAGCCAGCTGCGGCGGTTTCAGGCCAAACTTCCGGGTGCCGCGCCGACCGTCCTCGCGGACATAGGACAAACGCTTCTCGAAGCGGGATTTGTAAAGGTACGAACCCTGTCGAACCGGATTCTTGAAGGCTTTGACTTGGACCCGGACGAAGGCACGTGGCTCGAGACGCAAGCGGCTGCTGATGTAGTCCTTGAGGCGCTCGCACGCCTTCTTGGATGCAGGGTGGCCGGCGACATAGAACGCCACATGGACCTGATAGTGTCCTGAACCCTTAGAGCCGGCCTGTTCGTTGAAGGAAACATCTATACCGCCAATTATGGGCCGACCGAGTGCGAGCCGAGCAAACGCACGCTTCATTCGCCGGTTGAGCGCGGCAATGTCGATCTTCTGGAGGCCGCCAATCGGTGCCCTCATACCGGAAGGAATGATTGTGACGAAGACGCCGCTTTTGCCACTCTTCCTTGTGTGGGATTGAGCGATCTCTGCAACCTCATTGGTGAACCACCGTCGAAAAGACCTCATGCAGACGGGACAACAGGCAAGCCCGCAATAATGCCGCTTTCCGTCTACGCGGTGCCCGCACTCGGAGAGAGCATTAGCGAGATAGAGGCTTGGAAGGTTTTCCTGCCGGTCCAAAACCATGATGAGACGTCGCGCGCGCTTCTTCACGATGGCGGGTGTCTCGAAGCCACGCAGCCGATCCGCCGGATCGAAATTTAGTTTCCGCCCCTTGATCGCGGCTCTGGCGTTGAACGAGGCGCTCATCGACGGCTCTGTCGCGTGGCCACTGGTGTCATGATGATCACTGCTTCTCCCTTGCCCGGCGAAGATGCTGCCTTCGCCGGGGCCACGATGAGAGAAGGGGACCTAGCTCGCGATCAAGATCGCGAGCTTAATCAGTTAATCCTGTGCCTTGCTCAGGAAGGCCCTGGAAAAGCCGTTGGGCCACTATTCGCTGGAAACTTGCATATCTCACGGAGTCGCTGAGCGATGGTTTCTGGCTTGGGAGGCGGTGCTTTGGCGTCGGCCAATGCCTTGACCACTCTGGTGTGGACATGGCTGGCGACTTGCATGATCTCGCCTGCCGCCAGGGCGCTACCGCGGGCTGCGAGTACTCGTATCACCTCCGCATCAACAAATGACCAGTGCGGATTTTCAGGGCGACCTCCGGGATGCTTTCCATACACGGGCTTCCCGTTAATCACGACGTCACTCTTGAGCTCCTTCAAATAGCGGTCCAACTCCGTAGCCAGCACCACAGGATACAGCAGATCACGACCGTCCAGCTCCGACATTGCGACCCAACATTCCGACAATTGCTGGATAACCGCGGACCATGCGCTGTCGTTCATTTCTGACTTGAGATAGTCATTCTGCTGCATCCACTGCCGGTACGGAACTGGGATGTCCTCGGCGTTACGATGCGCGGCTGCGCATAGGGCGCAGCGAAGCAAGTTTTCTTCATCTAAATAGAAATCGTTGACGGTACAAACTCTCTTTAGCTTCTGCACAAGTTGCGGATAACGGAGGTTCCCTAGTCGTTTGGTCCAATGACAAGCAGGCACGGGAAGTAAGGGGCGCCGCCCAGCCGGAAACTCAACCACGGCTTTGAGGTGGCCTTGCTGCAAATCGGCAAGCAAAGTCTCTGCAGGTCGTGATCCTCCCAACTTTAGTACTGACGCTCGCACCTCGGGCAGGCTGTAGGTATCTTTGCGAAAGTTCATGGATGCTCCAGTTGTTCGGCAGTTCACGGAATGCCCCTGCCGTCTCATGGCTTACCCGGGACTTTCGATACTGTTCAGGGGAGCGCAAAAGCCCTCTTGACAGCCCGAAATTGTAGGAAAGTGGGCGTTTTGCCCTCCGAGGACATGAGATTTGCCGATATCCAGTTGGCTGGAAATGGACCACCCTTTACAACCGGACCATGGCGAAGTGGCGAACAAAGCTCCCTAAGCAGCTGAGAAAAGAGCAAACGTGGGGGAAGTGGGAGAAGGCGTTAGCGTTCGCAGCCGTCATGCCCCGATTGCTCGCGCCGTCCACAAAGGAGCGTCGAGACAGAATAAAGACGCTGCACTACCTCGACCTGCTAAATCGATTAGCGGCAGCTGAAGCAGGTGGCACGGATGTCATTATCCCCCACTTGACCAAACGCTTCGAGCACCGCTGGGCGGATCTCGTCAATACAGCCCGGCTCAGGTGGTATCGCGAGCAACTGTTCGTTAGCGAGCGAGGCGGAAAGTATGCGCCTTCGATCATTACCAGTGGTCTTATAGTAAAGATTCTGCGAGGCGACCATTGGGGCCCGAAAAACCGGCGCACCATCGGTGGGGCTTATGCCATTCTCCGCGAGCGGTACAGGCCCGGTACAGTGGTTCGCACGTCTGAGAAAGAGACAGAAAAGATATGGCGGAAGTGGAAGCATGCTGCGCATCTCTGTGCGGCTTTCGTCGATTTCCTGCCGTTCGAGCCGGCGCTGCAGATCGACGAAGGAACACTCATTGATCTCGAAGATCGCTTTGACGAGTTTGTAGCGACAGCGGTTCAGTATCAAACGTTCCTCACGGGGAACGGCGCAGGTGACGAAATCCCTCAGGCAACGCGTCGGCAGTTCGAGTTGGCGACTTTCGACACATTAGCCCTTTCCGCTGCCCCCTTCTCGAAGCTTGATCTGCCGTTGTGGGATCGGAGACCCAAGGTCGTCGGCAACAACAATTGAGCTTCCAGCAGAGCCATTTGCCGAGGACACCATTGGGAGAGGCTCCCAGGATTGGGGTAACTCAATCAGTTCCTTGGTCTGGTAGCGCATGTGTCATGACTGCGCGCTGACTAATTGACTACGCAAACGCAACAAGTCGCCACAACCATGCCTACACGAGTCCATTTTCCGACCTAGGAATTATGCCAGCGACCAGCGCAAGCGGGCCGTGTGACGTCAAGCCCCAAACGACTCCCACAATTCGGGGGACTAGCTTTCGGTTGAGCAAGGTCGTGCTTAAAGGCACCAAAGCCGCCGTGCACGGTCTCCTCGTTGCAACCTACCCTCGGGCGGTGGAAGATGCGCCAACAATAAGAGGGGCGCATTGGTGGGACGAAAGGCGTTACCGTCATGGGCGGTGTCATTCTTTTGGGGCAAGAAAAAGAGGCGCAAGCGTCACTATTTCAAGACCTGGGCCATTCCTAAAGGTCAGATCACTGACGAGGTTCAAGATCGAAGATGGTTTAGGGTCCAGATCACCGGGCCCGGCTACGATTTTCGCGGTATCGTGAAACTGACGAGTGGCGAAGAGGTGCCTCTTCCAAAGGACGAAGCCGAGCGCTTGGAGAACGCAATGCGGAAACATCCTCGTGAGGAATATTCAATTGCGTTGATCGGTAGGGCAGTTTCCCAGGACTGATTCTCTTCGCACAACTGCGCGTGCTCATGAGGCGCTTAGCATTGGGTCAAAAATGCCACTCGTGGATGAAAGCCCAAAATGTGATGACTGGACTCGCTACTGTTATCAGAAGGTCCGGGCGTTTCAGCCATTGATCACCGGCTTCAACAGGCGAACGAGCGGCCGAAAATCTTCCCTATCTGCAGCAGCAAGCGAGGAGTAGTAGGCCGCGCCCTTGTCCATGATCGACATATCGGCACGACTAAAGAGGTCAAGGCACTGCTGCATTAAGATCGCTCGTCCCGCGCGTCCATTCCCGTCGGCAAAGGGATGAATAGCCAAAAGCTTGGCATGAAATCGGGCGATGGCCGTCAACTGATCGTCCTCGGTTGCCTTGACCAGGTTCGGAAACTGCTTTCGCCAGTCGTCGCAAAGATTCGTCAGTAGCTTAGGGACTTCTTTTGAAGATGGCATGGGCTTGTAGCTGGATGTCGGCGAAGATTCGCTGCCTATCCAAACATCGGTAATTCGCAGTGTGCCGACGTGGCGAGACAAAAGATCGAAGCAGGTGAGTCGATGAACGAGTAGGACCAGGGGTACGTCCAAATTGGCGGTGAGCCGGCTAAAGGTGTCGGTGCGTACAAAGGAAGTGCCAGAGAGAAGGTCCGGTGTAGCGAGCTTGCTAGGTGTAACGAAAGAAAGCGTGCGCATGATCTCGGATTGATCGTCCGCAATTTGTGTTTGCGTAGCTGAGAGTCGGTCAATCATGGCCCGGAGCGCGAGCAGTTCTCGCGTGTTCGTTGTCAGTGCCGTCGAAATCTGACTGCCCGATTCGGAGAACCAGGAAAGTTGCTCCTCGAGGGTCATCTGAATACGTAAGAACTGAATGCGGACGCCGTACCCCGATGGTGAGTCCAACAGGGCTCTCAATCTTTCCAGGTGAAGTATCTCAACTTCCTTTTGCGCGTCTGTTGCCAACTTACTAAGCGTTCGGCGTTGAGTAGGGGAAAGCGCCTGATTGGTTACAAATGCGAAGCCCTTGTGATCGGCAGTCGCCCCTGCAAGGTCGTTCTTGAACTTGGTCTTGACCGCCGTAAAGCGAACGGGTCCGGTCGGAAAATAGACCGCACCTATCCAACTGAGACCGCCTTTGCGGCAAATAATATCTTTGGTCCCATCCGGCCCGCCTAGGGGAGCCTGAGGATCGATTTCCTCGAAGCCTGAGAGCTTTAGAGCAGCCGCGGCCAGGCGTTCAGCCTGGGTAGAGCCGTCGCGCCAGGAAATGAGCCTCAGTTCGGTATCCAGCACGCATCCCTCTCAACGTCGTTCGTCCCGAAGCCAATCCAACGGCTGGCGAGGTCAACTGGGCCCGGGATCCGGGTCGAGTTACCTTCAAAGGTACGACTTTTGGTAGTGGTGGACTAGGTCTCACGTATCGACTCTTCATCCATGTTTACGAATGGCTCATCTCAAAGCAGAATGCGTTGGGGCTGGGGGCGTTAACATTTCAACTGCGGCCGATGCGCCTTGCGTGCGCAGGTGCCGCCATTCCCACATGGTTCAACAAGCCGGCCCGATTGGCTGGACGAGGCGTCGACCGACATTGATCAACATGCTCACAGACTATCAATCCAAGCTCATCGCATACGATCTCACACGTCGCCGGCCTTCTGACAGTGCAGAGCGCCTTGCGGTGGCAGTTGCGGGCGCACAGGTCGATATGAACCCCCATCAGGTAGACGCGGCTCTCTTCGCGTTTGCTTCGCCACTATCGAAAGGGGCATTGCTCGCCGACGAGGTCGGCCTGGGCAAGACGATTGAAGCTGGGCTGGTCATTTCCCAGAGATGGGCAGAAGGCAAACGCCGCATCCTGATCATTGCGCCCGCCAATCTGCGCAAGCAATGGCATCAGGAAATGAACGAAAAGTTCTTTGTGCCCTGCACTATCCTCGAATCGAAATCGTACAACGCCGAGGTCAAGTGCGGGAACTTCAAGCCGTTCGAGCGGCAGGACAGCGTCGTGATCTGCTCGTATCAATTTGCGCGCAGCAAAGCGTCGGATGTGGCGTCAACGCCATGGGACTTGGTGGTCATCGACGAAGCGCACCGGCTGCGCAACGTGTACAAGCCGGACAACGTCATCGCCAACACACTTAAGAGTGCGCTCGCCGAGCGGAGCAAGTTGCTGCTGACCGCTACGCCCCTTCAAAACTCTCTCTTGGAGCTCTTCGGTCTCGTCAGCTTCATCGACGAACACGCGTTCGGCGATCTCAAGAGCTTTCGCGAGCAGTTTGCCGGAGTTACGCAGGAGAGAGAGTTCGCGCTGCTGCGCGAGCGCCTGAAGCCAGTTTGTCACCGTACGCTGCGCCGCCAGGTGACCGCCTACGTACCCTACACGCGTCGCCATGCGATCTTGCAGGAGTTTAGCCCCGATGAGGCCGAGGACCGGCTTTACAATCTGGTAACCGAGTATCTCCAGCGCGACAATCTTCAGGCGCTGCCGAGTAGCCAACGCAGCTTGATGACGCTTGTGCTCCGCAAGCTGCTTGCCTCGTCCTCGTTCGCTATCGCTGGCGCTTTGACTTCGATTTCCGACCGCCTGCAATCGCGTCTGGATAAAGCCAGGCCGCCGGCCAACCTGACCGACATCGTAGAAGAGGACTACGAAGCCCTCGACGAGACAGAAGAAGAGTGGACTGGCGACGGCGACGAGCCCCTAAGCGATGCGGACCAGCGCGCCCTTGAGATTGAAATCGCCGAACTTCGGGCGTTCGCCGCGCTCGCCACGTCAATCAAGCAGAACGCGAAGGGTCGTGCTTTGCTTAAGGCGCTCGAAGTTGGCTTTGCCAAGGCGCGCGAGTTCGGGGCTGCCGAGAAGGCGATCATCTTTACGGAATCTAGGCGTACACAGTCGTACCTGCTTCGCGTGCTGGCAGACAGCCCCTATGCCGACTCCATTGTTTTATTCAACGGCAGCAACACTGACGAGCAATCTCGCGCGATTTATCAGGAATGGCTGGCAAGACATACAGGCTCGGATCGCGTCACCGGATCGCGCACGGCGGATATGCGCTCCGCCTTGGTCGACTACTTCCGTGAGCGCGGCAAGATCATGATTGCGACAGAAGCTGGGGCGGAAGGAATTAACCTTCAGTTCTGCGCGATGATCGTCAACTACGACCTGCCGTGGAATCCGCAACGCATCGAACAGCGGATCGGTCGCTGCCATCGCTATGGCCAAAAATACGACGTTGTTGTTGTCAATTTCGTCAATCTCAAGAACGAAGCGGATCAGCGCGTCTACCAGCTGCTGTCAGAGAAATTTAAGCTATTCGAGGGCGTCTTCGGTGCCAGCGATGAGGTCCTGGGTGCCATCGAATCGGGCGTTGATTTTGAGAAGCGTATCGCCGACATCTACCAACGCTGTCGCCAGGCTGACGAAATTCAGGCCGCTTTCGACGGTCTCCAGCGTGAGCTGGGTTCGGAAATCAATGAGGCGATGTCTGTCGCCCATCGCAAGCTCCTCGAGAACTTCGACGACGAGGTGCGCGAGAAACTGAAGATTCGCAATGAGGATACGAACCAGCACCTCAATCACTTCGAGCAGCAACTCATGCGACTGGCAGCGCACGAACTGCATGGTGCTGCAGAGTTCCTCAATGGTTGGTCGTTCCGGCTCAATTCGCTTCCTGAGTGGGTCGGTGATCGCAATATTCCGACCGGCCTCTATGAGCTGCCACGCCGCTCTGGCGATGCACACTTCTTTCGACTGACCCACCCGTTGGGCGATGCTGTCGTTAGCCGCGCCCGAACGCGAGAGCTGATGCAGACGGAGATTGTGTTCGACTACTCTGCCCACGAAGGCCGCATCTCTGCGATTGAACCGTGGGTCGGGAAAGCGGGCTGGCTGACCGCGGTATTGCTTACAGTCGAGGCGTTGGGCCAAAGCGAAGATCATCTGTTGCTTGCGGCACAGTCTGACGAGGGCGGGACGATGGGGCATGAAGCCGCTGGCCGCCTGCTAACAATCGGTGCACGAGTGCAGCAACAGGGAGCCTTGCCTGACGGCATGGCGATCGCGCTGCAGGCGCAGATCGGTCAACAGCAAGAGCGCGTCCGCAAAGGGATTTCGGAGCGCAATGCGCGCTTTTTCGAGATGGAAGCGGACAAGCTCGATGGCTGGGCAGACGACTTAAAGGTCGGGCTTGAACGCGAACTAAAAGACCTAGAACGGCAAATCAAAGAGGCTCGGCGAGCCGCCACCGTCGCGCTGACGCTGGAAGAGAAATTGGCTGGTCAGAAAGCCGTTAAAGCCCTGGAAGCCGAGCGGTCGAACAAGCGCCGGTCGCTATTCGATGCGCAAGATCGCATCGACGCTCAGCGGGCCGAATTGATTGCACAGATCGAAGGCAAACTGGACCAGAAGGTCGGCCTAGACTCGCTGTTTACCATTCGCTGGAGACTGGAATGACGGAAGCACCATCGCCGTCGGCCGCACTGGCTGAAGAGACTGTAGACCGTCTGATAAAGGCAGGATTGCTTCGGGCGGACAAACGTCAGGCGCTCATCGGCAAGATTGCATCCGGTGGCATGACGGGCGCGGATTGGAAGCTCGAGATCGACCTGGCCCAGGAGAAGGCGGGGAAAAAGTGACCGCCGCTGCCGCCCTCAAGTCCCTCAATATCTCGGCGTTTCGCGGATCGTCGGCGACGTTTTCATTGGCCTTCGAGAAGGGTCGGAAGCTCACGTTGGTCTACGGTGAGAATGGTACAGGCAAGACCACCATCTGCGATGCATTTGAATTTCTCGCGGACGGCTACGTATCATCGCTCGACGGCTACGGTCTTGGAAAGGGCTTGGACAAATACTGGCCAACGGCCGGCAAGGCAGCGAAGGATCTGTCGGTCACGCTGGAAACTGCTTCGGGTACCTGTGTCGGCAAGATAGTTGGGAAGGTCGTGGACGTCACACCATCCGCTTTACGGCCTAAAATCGAACTGCTCCGTCGACGTCAGATACTCGACCTGATTCAGGCACAACCGAAGGATCGCTATGACGCTATTAAGCGATTCATCGACATTGACGCATTCGAGGCGTCCGAAGGAGCATTGCGGAGTCAGGCTAAGGCGCTGGCCGACGACCACAAGGAGGCTGGGCAGGCCGAAGGTCAAAGTCTTCAAGAGTTGCAAGGATTCTACGAAGCCGCAGGTTCTCCAGCTGGATTGAACCCTGTCTCGTGGGCTAAACAGAAGCTTGCCGAGCCTGCTGAGAACCTCGACAGCGACATCGCAGCTATCGTCAAGCTCCGTGGTGCTTTCGATACTCTGGCTGGCTTTCCCAGTCGCGCCAAAGCACGTCAACAGGCTTTGCAGGAGGCTGAACAGGGCCTCAAGGACGCCGATCAGGCATTGGCGATGGCTGCAGCAAGTGTGACGGCCGGCGCAGCCGAAACGCTGGCAGTTTTGGAAGCCGGCAACAAATTCCTGCACGACCATCCGGCCGCGGCTGAATGCCCCCTATGTCTAAGCAAAGAGAATGCGGCGGGATTGGCAAAAGGTATTGCCGACCGACTGGCCGCCCTGGGGACGTTGCGGACTGCGACGTCGAAACGACAGAATAGCAATAGTGCGCTCCTAAGCGCGCAGAGCGCAGCTAAGCAAGTTTCCGACGACTATACGGCTGCTCTCACCAAGTACTCCGTGGCGAAGGATGGCCATACATGGAAGGCCGAAGTGGAGCTGCCAGCTGAAGCACCCCCAGCTGATATCGCCTCGCTCGAGCAATGGCTCACCACGAACGACGTCATTGCGAAGAAATGGCCTGGCTTGGAAGCTTCCTGGCGCGGCGAGAAAAAATTCGTTGGTACATTAAAGGCAGCCTCGGATCGCTACGACGACAACAAGGCAAGGCGTATCGAACTCGATGTCCTCGTGCCCAAGCTAGAAGAGGCCCTGAAACACTGCGTCGATCAACGGCAGGAATTTACAAACAAGGTCATTGGCGGCATCGCCCAAGCGGTCGGCAAGCTTTACGAAAAAGTCCACCCCGGTGAAGGGCTAGACACTATCGCCCTGCCACTGGACCCCAAGAAGCGCGCGTCGATAGAATTGGAGGCAAAATTCTCGGGACAGGACGTTCCGCCCCAGGCTTATTTCAGCCAATCGCATCTCGATACCCTTGGACTTTGCGTATTCCTTGCCCTGGCAGGTCGCGACCATCCTAGCGAAACGATTCTGATCCTCGACGACGTGCTCGGCAGCGTGGACGAGCCGCACGTCGAACGCATCGTAAGCATGATCTATGAAGAGAGTGAGAAGTTTCGCCACACCATTGTTACTACCCATTATCGGCCCTGGCGCGAGAAATTCCGTTGGGGATTTTTGAAGCCTGATCAAGTCTGCCAATTCATTGAGCTGAAGCAATGGACTCTTGCCGAAGGGATGGCTCTGACGGGTTCCGTGCCTGAAGCTGCTCGACTGAAGGCGCTTTTGGTGGAGTCTACCCCAGACGTTCAATCGATTTGCGCAAAGGCGGGGGTGATTCTCGAGGCGCTGCTCGACTTCCTCACTCTGAAGTACGGCTGTGCGGTACCGCGGCGAGTTGGTGGGGCGTATGTCCTCAGCGATCTACTCGGAGCTGTCAGCGGCAAGTTGCTCGCGGCGCTAAAGGTCGATATTCTGGACCACAAAGGCGGAAGTGCGACGGTCGTTGAAACTGTGGGTCTCAAGGCAATTTTGGATGATATTGCAAAGATAGCTCAGGCTCGCAACGTGATTGGCGCACACTTTAACGCACTTGCCTTGGAGCTATACCCAGCCGATGGCATCAAGTTCGCAAAACTAGTCGACGAACTTGCGGACGCGTTGGTGTGTCCCGAGTATGGATGGCCGAACAGGGACAAGACTGGCAGTTATTGGAATAACGGCGGTGATACACGCCGTCTTCATCCACTTAAGAAACCAGCGTGAGCGCCGTGCCAAAAAAGCCAAAACTTGAACTTACTTGGGTCGGCAAGGATAAACGGCCTAAGTTGGAACCGCGCATTCTGATCGAGAATGCGGAAAGCAGCTATCACGCGTCTGTCCGCTTCGGCGAGAAAGATATCTTCGACAATGTTCTGATACACGGCGATAACTTGCTCGCGCTGAAGGCGCTAGAAGCGGACTACACCGGCGCAATTCGATGTGTATTCATTGACCCGCCCTACAATACTGGAACTGCTTTTGCACACTATGACGATGGCCTAGAGCACAGCATTTGGCTCGGCCTGATGCGCGATCGTTTGGAAATCATTCATCGTCTTTTGACGGATGATGGCTCCCTTTGGATTACCATCGATGACAATGAGGCCCATTATCTCAAGGTTGTTTGCGACGAAATTTTTGGGCGCGCAAACTTTGTAGCTTCGTTTGCCTGGGAGAAGGATCAGGGGCGTCGAGGCGATACCGACATATCTTCCGCGCACGATCACATCCTTTTGTATGTGCTGGATAGGGATAAGTGGCGCAAATCGCGAAACCTTCTGCCCCGAACAGCCGAGCAGGAAGCACGTTACAAGAACCCAGACGATGATCCGCGCGGGCCTTGGCTTCAAGGAGACAACGGCACCGCGAAGAGTGGATCAGAAGGTGCGAGATTTCCCATTACTCTTCCATCGGGAAGAGTGGTCACGCCTCCGAGTGGAAATTTTTGGCGCTTCTCAAAAGAGAATTTTAAGAAAGCCAGGGCTGAAGGGCGAGTTTACTTCGGAGCTAAGGGCGACAGTATGCCGGTGATCAAACGCTACCTTTCCGAAGTGCAACAAGGCGTAGTTCCCCGAACCTTTTGGACGGCGGACGAGGCGGGTACCAATCAAAGCGCCAAACGAGACCACTTGCGGAAGCTTCTGCCTGACATAGAGCCTTTTGCAACGCCAAAGCCTGAAGAGCTTCTCCAATTGGTGCTGCAAATCTCGACCAACGCAAATGATTTGGTGCTCGACTCCTTCGCTGGTTCGGGGACGACGGGAGCGGTCGCGCAAAAGATGGGTCGCCGCTGGATTATGATCGAACTTGAGAAGACATGCTTCACACATACGATTCCGCGACTGAAGAAGGTAATTGACGGAGAGGACCCCGGCGGCATTACCAAAGCGGTAGCCTGGAAAGGTGGTGGTGGATTTCGGTTCTACGAGCTTGGCCCGTCACTTCTTGAAAAGGACAAGTGGGGTCGTGAGGTCATCTCAAAAAAATACAATGCCGAGATGCTTGCGAGGGCGCTGTGCAAGCTTGAAGGCTTTTCGTATGCGCCTCATCCGGAGGCCTACTGGCAACACGGGCATTCGTCGGAAAATGACTTTCTCTATGTAACGACCCAGGCCCTTGGACCATCTGAGCTGGCAGCACTTAGTGCGGAAGTCGGTGAGGGCAGAACCCTGATGGTCTTGTGTCCCGCTTTTCGTGGGGACCTTGATCAGTGGCCAAACCTCACCGTGAGAAAGATTCCAAATCACATCAGATCGCGGTGTGAATGGGGCCATGACGATTATAGTCTCAACGTTGCAAACTTACCGATGGCCGCGAGCACGCCTCCCAAGGCACAAACAGATTTGTTTGATCACGGAGACGACGCGTGAGCAATCTACGTCATGTGAACGCGATTGCAGGCCGCTTGAGCTTGAGATCTCCCCAACGCCGCAGCCTCGAAATCCTCGACCGAATCACGGAGATCGCGCAGCCCTCCAAGAGTGCGGACCTTGCCGCAGCCCTGGCTGTCATCAAGAGCGAATTTCCCGGCGTGACAGATTTCGAGCGCGAGTTTCAGTCCCTTTGTTTTGCTCTGGCTACTGGCGTCGGCAAAACCCGCCTGATGGGCGCTTTCGTCGCCTATCTGCGGATTGCGCACGGCATCAACAACTTCTTCGTGCTCGCGCCCAACCTGACAATCTACGACAAGCTGATAACGGACTTTACGCCTAACACGCCGAAGTATGTTTTTAAGGGCATCTCAGAGTTTGCGGTCGCCCCGCCTGTGCTGACGACCGGCGAGACCTACGAACGTCAGCTCGCTTCGGGCGGTCAACTGTTTCCGACCACTATTAACATCTTCAACATCGCCAAGATTTCTTCCGAGGTGCGTGGTGGCCGTTCACCACGCATTCGCTCGTTCCGCGAAGAAATTGGCGAAAGTTATTTTGACTACCTAGCGGGCCTGCCCGATCTCGTGATGCTCATGGACGAGTCGCATCGATATCGCGCGACAGCGGGAATGCGAGCGATAAATGAACTCAAGCCCATCCTCGGGCTTGAGTTGACAGCGACTCCCTTCACCGAGAGCGCAAAAGGGCCAATCGCATTTCGCAATGTTGTCTTCGACTACCCCTTGGCCCGCGCTCTGGAAGATGGCTTCGTAAAGGAGCCGGCAGTCGTCACTCGCAAGGACTTTACGCCAGCCGGCAAGTCACCGGAGGCGTTGCAGCAAATAAAATTGGAAGACGGCATCCGACTTCATGAGAGCGTGAAGGTCGATCTCGAGACCTACGCTCGCGAGAATGGCGAACGTATTGTCAAACCGTTCGTGCTCGTCATTGCCAAGGATACGACGCACGCCGCTGAATTGATGAAGCTCATCAAATCGAAAGAGTTCTTTCAGGGGCGCTACGCGGAAGCGGTCATTCAGGTCGACTCCAGCGTCAAAGAGGAAGAGACAGTTGCCAAGCTTCTAACTGTGGAGCGCAGCGACAACCCGGTCGAGATTGTCATCCACGTCAACATGCTCAAAGAAGGGTGGGACGTAACAAATCTCTATACGATTGTGCCGCTGCGGGCGGCGAATGCTCGAACGTTGATTGAGCAGAGCATCGGCCGAGGGCTGCGCTTGCCATACGGAAAGCGGACAGGCGTCGCGGCTGTAGATCGTTTGAACATCGTTGCGCATGATCGGTTTCAAGAGATCGTTGACGAAGCGAACAGTCCAAACTCGCCCGTTCGTCTAAAACAGCTCGTCCTCGATGAGGCCGAGCTTACGCGCAAGACTGTTACGGTCGTCGCTGCACCGATCATTCTGTCGAGCCTTGGCCTGCAATCACCGCCTGTAGGAGGGGCATCTGTTACGACGCCAGCCGCCCCGGTGGTCGCCCCTGCGTTCTCCGATCCAAATGAGATGAAGGTCGCGCAGCTCGCCTATGACGCCTTCCGAAAGCTTGCTCGCGAGCCTGGCAGGGTGCCGAGTGTTTCCTATCTAAATCGGCCCGAAGTGCAGGCGCTTGTAGTTCAGGCGGTCCAGGGGCAATTCCAGCCGGCGCAGTTGGAGCTAGAGGGCGTGGCAAAGCCGCCACCCGACATGGCTACGGTCGTCGCGGCAACAGCTAAGCTGATGGCAGAGCGCACCATCGACATTCCCCGAATCACGGTTGTTCCGAAGGGCCAAGTCAAGGCGGGCTTCAGGCCATTCAAGCTCGATCTATCGGGGATGAAGTACCCTGCACCCAGTGAAGAGCTGTGGGCGAAGCACCTTCGGACCAATCAGGTCGACGTCATCGGGCTTGTGCAAGGCAACCTGCTAGAAGAGCGCCTAGAAGACTACGTCGTCAGCGGCCTCATCGACTTTCCCGATGTCGCATATGACGACCACGCCGACCTGCTTTACGACCTCGCCGGGCAGGTGGTTCAACACTTTAAGAGCTATCTGTCGGACGAAGAGGCGAGACAGGTGCTAGGGCTTCATCAGCACGAAATCGGCCGAGCCGTTCACGCCCAGATGCAAGAGCACTACTGGCTGGACGATACGGTCGAATACCACCATGAGGTCCGGCAGGGGTTTACGGAACTCAAAGAAAGCGCATTCACGGCCGCCAACGAACCGCCCTTGGACTACCGCGTTTCTCCGGCCGACAAGAGCAACATGGCCCGATACCTATTCGGTGGGTTCAGCAAGTGCTTGTCTGCGATCACGAAGTTTCAGTCCGATCCAGAGCGTAAGCTGGCTGTGATTTTGGAGAGAGACGCGATGAAATGGCTGCGCCCTGCGAAGGGCCAGTTCCAAATGTTCTACCGCAGTGGCAACGATCATCTCGAATATCAGCCAGATTTCGTCGCTGAAATGGATGATTGCATTGCGATGCTAGAGGTGAAAATGGCGTCGCAAATGAAGGACAAGGACGTCCTTGCAAAGCGAGAGGTCGCCATTCAGTGGTGTAGCTGGGCCAGCGAACACGCGGCCACCTACCAGGGCAAGCCTTGGCGCTACGCTCTGATCCCCCATGACGCCATCGCTGAAAACGTTACGGTGGAATTCCTGCTGAAGCAGTACGGCTAGCATGGACGTGGGAGACGTCGGCAACATCGCTGGGGTGTCGCGGATGAGCGCCTACCAAGGCGTGCACTGATGGGACGAATTTCAGAAAGCAGGGGGCGTGCTTCGTGAAAGCTATCGATAGACCGTTCACGAAAATCATTAATGGTACGATGCAGTTCGTCATTCCGGTGTTCCAGCGGGACTACAACTGGACTGAGGGGAACTGCGAGCAGCTTTGGAAAGACGTGCTGCGAATCGCTCATGACCCGTCGGACCGTGGGCATTTCCTAGGTTCAGTTGTTTACGTCCCGACCGGCGACTCCGCTGCCGGGTTTACGCGCTGGTTGCTGATCGACGGGCAACAGCGCCTCACCACGCTGACGTTGCTTCTAGCCGCACTTCGCGACCACATTGTTGAAAGTGAATGGACGGGCTCAGTCGACGGTCCGACCGCCAAGCGTAAGCAGCCACACCCAGACATATATCTCCAAGAATACTTGCTTCAAAACACCGTCGAAATGGTGGAATTGAACTTGCCAAGGGACACGCACTAGGCTCTGTCAGGCTATAGTCGATACAAGGACGCACTCATCGCAGAATGTAAGAAATGTCACGGGTCGTAATTGCGATGAGTCGTAGTGAAGTGAATGCAAAGCCGAGCTAGCGCGGCGCACGACTTGCTGCTCAGTCCTTCCTGATGCCGTTCCAGGGATACCAAGCTTGCTGGGCGGGATCGGACCATCGCCCTTTGAAGGAGCGCAGGTCTTTGGCGAACGTGAACACCACTCGGCCTGACCCATACGGATCGTGCCATTGGCAGGCCAGTTCAAATGGCGGCCTTGGCGCGCACTCGGTGAGTTCGCCGCTAACGCGCTTGTTGCCGGGCTCGATGAACACGTAGTAACCGGTCAGCGAATTGGCCTGGCCGACTTTGAGAAACGTCGAGACGGGAAGGTATTTGCCGTTGCTCGCCAGCTCGCCTTCGTACTGGCCCGCCAACCGCGTGACCCACTGCGGGTCTGGGGTTTGCGCCTGGCTGGGCTCAACGAGTGCCATGACGATGATCGTCGTAAGCGGCAGCTTGGACATTTGTGCAGCCGCTACTTGAGCGTGGCGCGCTCGCGCGCCAGCGCGTCTGCTGCCGTCGTGCATTTGCGATAGAGGTTCTTGGTGCCCTCTACGTCGGCTGTGAGCCCCGCCGTAAGCCCAGCGTTGAACACCGGCACGAGGTCGCGAATGACGGCCGCCTCGCCCAGAACGCCCTGGCGATTTGCCATCCACGTCTGGGCAAGTGTCTGAAAGCCCAGCGCCCGCATCGTAGATTCGTCGGCTGACTGCGTAATGTCGGCCCGGACCAGAGCATCGATAGCGCGATAGATCGAGAAATAGCCGCCGCAGAAGACGACCTGATCGGAGGGGCTACTGGTGGGCTGGCGAGTCGTCTTGCCGTCTAGTCCGCCACGAATCTGGGCCTCTTGAGCGTCGAAGCGGCGCTCTTTCTGCTTAGCTTCGTATTGCGCGCGCTTTTCGGGGTCCTGCAGCTCTCGGGCAAGCCGCTCGCGCTCTTGTGCTTCCGCCTCTTCCTGCCGCTTCCGGGATACAAACTCTTCGAGGTTCTGAAGGCTATAGCGATTGGGCGCATAGGCGATTTGGAAGCGTCGAGATTGCCGTTTCTCCGCCACGAATGCATCGCACTGAGCCAGCTTCTCGCGCAGCGTCCGGAAGTCGGCATCTGAATAGTCGCGGACCTTCTGGCCGAACATCGTGGCATCTAGTTCGGTAGAAGGAGTGTCGCTGCCGAGCGACGCGCATGAGACGGCACCACCTTTGCTTAGAGATACTGTCTCGGCCATCTTCGCTCGAATGGCCTCGATTTCTTGCTGCTGTGCCGTTTGCTGCTCTGTCTTTTGCTTGAGCATGGCGATACCCGCCTGGGCTTCGCTACGGAAGTGCTGCCAGTAGTCTCTGAAGCTGGCCGCTTGATTCGCGGAGACCTCGGAGGCGAGGCAGCGATCTGCCCATTGTCCTACCTTGGCCAGTACAGCCTCGTTCCAAGCTGACGGCGGTACGCCCAGGACGGGCTCGGTCCTGTTCGCAAACCAATGCCGTGTGTAGTTTCCCAGATAGTTGACATTGCGACACGACGGCAGCTGGAGGTCGATGGACTGAGGGGCCGGTTGCGGGGGCGACAACTGCGGAGGCGACGGGGGCGAGGCGGACGCGGTTTCTTTGGGCTTGGTTGGCGAAGCCGGCGAGACGCTCTCGCGCATCAATTGAACGGCTGCCCGGTCGCCGCTGTCTGTGACGTAGCTCAAAGGCGCAGAGTCGCTGTCGAGGCGCGCTTTGACCGTGAACCGAAGGCCGTTGCCTTTGTGCTCGCATCTCGCCTCGAACGATTGCGCGGCATCTAGCGTGGCGTCGGCGCAAGTTGTCTCGAACGTTGCGCCGTCCCGCTTTCCTTGTATTGCAAGCCGGACCTTCGATCCTTCCGTCTGGACTTTGTAGGCCCAAAGAATCCCGCTGCTGCTCATGAATCCGCCGGTCCACGTATCGGCTTGGGCCGGCCAGCTTGCGGCAACTAGACCAAAAGTCAGCAAATAAAGGCTCGCCGAGGCCGCCATCTATCCCTCCATCTTTATCATAGGACCATAGTCCGTGGTTTAATACACCCTTCAGTTGTTCGCTGCGGGCATGGATGCGCGTGCCCGAGTCGCCAGCAATGTTCGCCGCCTTAGGGTTGCTGCAGGGCTCTCGCAGGAAGCCTTCGCCGTGGATGCTGGTCTTGATCGGACCTACATCAGCCGCATAGAGCGCAATCTCGAAAACCCGACCGTTTCCGCTCTTGAGAAGATCGCCAAGGCACTTCGCGCAGATATTGTCGATCTGGTGACGAACGTCACAGCGGCTCGAGGGCCAGTGCCGACGTTGCGACCGGGGCGTAAGGCGTCGAAACAGGGTCGTTAAAGCAGTCCGACCGACCGGAACGAGGTGTGCCTGGCGTGCCCGATGACGATGTGGTCGTGCAAATCGAGTTCTAGCGCCAAAATCGCTGTCTTGAGTCGACGCGTCATCTCGATGTCGTCGCGCGACGGGGTGGGATCGCCGGAGGGGTGGTTGTGGACCACGATCAGTGCCGAGGCGTTCAAAACCAAGGCACGCTTGATGACCTCTCGTGGATAGACGGGCGTGTGATCCACGGTGCCGCGCTGCTGCACTTCGTCGGCGATCAGCTTGTTCTTGCGGTCGAGGAACAGGTTACGGAATTGTTCGACTTGCTCGTATCCCATTGCGGTCTGGAGGCAGGACATCAGGGCTTGAGAATTGCTCAGCACGCCGGTCGCGAACGGCAGCCTTGGTCATTTGGCAGGCGATGCGCCTCACGAGACGGAAAAGGTCGATATCGCGGCCGGTCAGCCCCAGCGCCTGCAGTTGGAGGGCCTCGGCTGCGAGCACGTGGCCAAGGCTGGGGAAGTGCCGCAGGAGTGCCTTAGGACAGGCTGGGCTCTGAGACAACGCGAGCAAGCCTGCCAGTAATCTTCGTTCTGCCAACGCCTCTGCCGCGGGTGGCGGCAATGTCTTCCGATCTCCGATCATGGCACGGCCCGCTTCAATATTCGCAGGCCAGCATGAGCGTCAGGACGCGGGTGGTCTTCTCAGGGTCCGACGCATCCTCTGAATGGAATTCCATCGACCGGTCATAGTAGTCGATCTTCCAAAAGAACTTTTGGCCGCCGTGATCGAACGCTCCGAAGTCGTGTTCGCCATAGGGATCGCTTCCCTCGTCGAACTGATCATAGCGGCGCAGGAGATCGAGTAGCTGGCCGACAACTGGCGGGCCAAGGGCTTCGACGCCGGAAGTCATCATGATTCGCCCGCCCGTAAGACACTGGCGAAGCTGATCGTTGAGTTCGCGAATGCGGGTCTTCTTTTCTTGTGTGCAAGTCATCTTTCGCTCCAGGCAACACTGTGCTGCCGACGCACGAAGGCATCGTTGATGGTTGAGTTGATTGAAGGTCAGCGCCGGAGGCGCTAGCGGGATTGACGCGACGGCCTTAAGCCAAGTGCCGTCGTCGGTTGCGCGCGGTGAAGCCGCCGTTGTCGTTCACTCCGCCGCGGTCACGATGGCCGATGGCGTGGTAGAAGTCGTCGTACGTCTCGACGATCTTGATGTCGTGGATGCCGGCAGTCCGGAAATCACTTGCTACTCTCGCCAGAACCTCTTCGTGCAGTTCTGTATTTTGCGGTCCAAGCGCGCTGTCGAGAAACCATCCGAGGTTGCCAGAGCGCGAGATTTCGCAAACGGCCTCTTCGTTGCCTTTGCGCCAGTGGTAGATGTGATTGCTGCCATCAATCTCGGCGGCGACAAAGCTCTCCAAGCAGTTCATGAAGTGCTTGCCCAACTGGCGGATGTGAGACGGCGGATCGACGCGGATGGCGTTTCGGACGACCTTCGGGGGAGGTCCCTCGAGGGCAGGCAGTGCGTCCAGGAGCTTGGTCAATCGACCTTTGAGGTCTGTCAGAGAATGGCTATCGCCGAGGGTCTCCTGAATGTCCTTTGCCGACCGATTGGGAACTCGGCCGGAGACAATCTCTGTCCATTGGAGGATGTGGGAGGCTGCGCCCGGAAGGTGGCCTGCTGCTTTGGCGATAACCGGCGTACGCATGGGGATCGGCAGCGCCGCCAAATTGGCCAGTAGCTCTGGGGTGATTTCGGCCTCGTGGAAAAGTACTCGGGCCGTATTCGGTTCGCTGATGAGGTCTGCGAGTTGTCGATACCAGTTCCCGTCGATGACAGGGCCACGGATACGGCCTAGGACACGGCGCAACCCGCGTATCTCGGGCAGGCCCAATCTAGGCAGTACCTCGCGCATCGGCAATCTGATGGCATCCCGCAGCAGGGCGGCGGGCGTGGCCGGCTCCGTTAACGCCAAGACGAACGCCAAGAAGTGCACGCGCTGCTTGGAAACCGTCAGAAGGTGCCAAGCGAGGCTCGGATCGGCGTTGACGATGGCGAGCACTGGCTCCTGTGCCCAGCCCAACGAGCACGAGAGAGCGGCGTCGGGGCGAATGCTCATGCCGCCCCCCTTTTACGCGAGGGCACAAACAGGCGAAGCAGTGCGTCCGTCCGTTCGGTAGATACCCGTAAGATTTTGAGGGCGGCCTGGCTATGGGCTCGCCTTGAGACGCCCGCCGAAAGCTCCTTCGTGGGTACAGCCCAGGCGGCAAGGGTCGAGCCTCCCGTTGGCAGGCATTCTAGGAAGTGCGCCGCCCCAAGCGACATTGCACCCCCAAACGCAGCAGAGGCGCGGGCGATGCCGTGGCGCTGCCAGTACCCGTCGAGTCCGGGCCTCTCGAAAGCATGTATCGAGGTCAGCAGCACATCGGGTTTCTTGGCAGCCATGAGGTCCGCCCAGGCTGCGATACCTGCGTCGCGGCTTGTGCGAAACCCATCGTCTTTCTCGGTCAAGCGGCCGCGAGGGTCGCGAAGCGTGCGAATGGCAGAGCGCCGTGTGGCCGTGCCGGTGCCAATATCGGCGGTCCCGAATAAATCGTAGCAAGAGTGTAGGGCGGCGATGCTGCCGTTGGGCAGATCGACAAACCGTTCGGACGCGTTGTAGTCGTTCATGACAGGCGACATGAAGCGTCGGCCACGCGACTCGGCGTGAGTGGGGAACATCTTGCGAGCCAGGCCGACGATGCCGCTCCGATCGAAGGCGATGCACGCTTGCTCGATTCGTTCGGACTTATTTCGGGGACGCGCCATGGCGCCCACAACGAGCTTCACGTCGGGACTGAGGGTGTGAAGATCGGTCAGCGCACGGATGACCGTTGAACTGAATCGCTCTTGACCGATGAAGGTAGAGCGCCGCCCAAAGTCTGCCGCGCCAAGGGCCTTCGATAGCCAGAAGAAGCCGCCCGGCAGCAGGATGGCGTCGAGCGGATGCCAGGCCCGGTGTTCCTTGAGAACACGCACAAGTGCCTCAACCAATTCAACTCGATCATCGTTGTCTCTTGTCGAAGCCGCCGTGTCGCCGTGCACGCATAGCGTCGCAAGGCGAGGCGACCGTTTCGGTCGTCGCATGTTGAACTCCAAATTGTCTTGTCTGTTGCCGCCTGACTTGTTCGCGCTACTCCGATTAGCGGCGTGTCGGAGAAGTAGCCCGTTCGCCCTTACGAGCTAGAGAAGGCTGACGAGACGGCGCTGGGCCAAGCTGTCGGTCTCGATGTAGCCCTGCGTATGCTTGAGGCTTCGATGACCTGCGAGCATTTGAACGTCCCGAATGGAGCCGCCCGCACGGCTCACGCGCCGTGCCGCGAGCGTGATGAAGGTCCTTCGGCCTGAGTGAGACGAGCAGCCCTCAAAGCCCAGCTTGGCGTAGTGGGTCCGAAACCAGTTCACGACGCCGCCAGGGCACATAGCGTCGCCCCGCTCGGACTTGATGACATGGCCCTCGTTCTTGGCCAGGCGCTGCAGCGGCACGAGCGCGGCCCTCAAGCGTGGATGGATGGGGATCGACCGGCCCGAGCCTTTCTTGGCGATATGGTTGCTGAGCGCGATGTGATCGGCCAGACGCCCATCGGCGTCGATCAGCATGGCCCAGGTCAGCCCGGCGATCTCCGCCGCTCTTAGCCCAGCCTTGGCCGAGAGCAGCACCATAGCTCTGTCGCGAGCGGGATAGCGCGTTTTGCGTGTTGCCTTGAGTGCGGCCGATAGCTGGCCTTCAGTCAGCGTCTTTGCTTGTTTGCCTGCCATTTTGCCCTCATTTCTGCGGGCAGAATTGCCCGCTATTGTAGCATATCTGAGTGTCAAAAACAGTCAATAAGCGAATTATTTCAATGAGTTAGACGACTTTGTCGGTTTGGGAGAATTTTCGGTGGTCCCCAGGGAGGCTCGCTAGAGTCGCTGCCCCAATTACCGCTCGAACACACACGAAGGTTCAGCCATGGCTGACGAAGACAGAGTACTGTTCGTCCAGGCACCGAGACGCTGCTGGCGATCATGACTGCCAAGCGCCAGGCCGAGGCAGCCGAAGACTTCAACGTCGTCGCTATCCTCCAGCAAGCCACTTTCCCAACCCCGCCCGAGGCGCGTCGCATCATCGACCGACGTGCTGGAAACGCTCGACAGCGATTGCTTGTTCATCATGCTTTCGACAAAGAACGGCGATTGAGAGAAGGGCTGGAGGCCCTCGTGAACGCGGCCAATGCCGCCTATGTGGACTTACGGCGTCATGACGCGGCCTTAACGGCGATGGCTCGGCAGCATCAGGCATTCGATGGTCGAGTAGCTCACGTCGTCGAAAATCCGGTCCAGAAGGACCTCATGGCATTTTGTGTCGCTGGTCTTGCCACGGTGGATGTTACGCGGCGGCTTGAAACGGCTCGACCTGAACTCGCCGAAGCCATGAACACCATCGTTACAGAGAATTTCGCGAACGGCGTCAGCGAGTTCATTAAGAAGCTTCGCAACAACCTTGCTCATGGGGCGGTCGCGATCCCTGGCTGGGTTATTACGAAGGCGGAGGGTATCGACGGCTCGATGGCCTTCAATTTGGAAAGCTTGTTTTCCTTCGGGGATTGGACCGAGAGGTCGCGCGTCTACGCGAAGAGTAAAGTCAAAGGCGACACTCTCGACGTGATGGACGTGTGCGGTGATTGCGCCGAGGTGTTCTCAGAACTCAAGCGCAAGAAGCCAGCTCTTTCGGAGTCCTTCCTTGCGGCCGAGCAAATATCGCAGGTCATCGAAGACCATTCGCCCCACCAAACGCATGACATTAATTGGGAGATGGCTGTTCAGTTCGCGACGGAAAACTTGAAGTGGGAGAAATCAACTAAGGAATACTGGCCTCGCTATCTTCAAGCCAAGAAGCTCCAGCGCCAATTCGATGAACTTCAAAGCAAGTTGGGCACCGGCGAACATGAAACTTTGGATGCCCTGGCGAATTGGGTGAAGAACGAGTACCCCAATTGGCAACGGCATGAGCTACTTGAGTATCTTCACTACACGCTGGAGGATGCCAAACGATGGCCGGATCGCCGGAAGCAGCCACATTGAGGCTACCAGGCGCGCTCCTGCGAAGGACGCCACCCCAGGTCCCAACGCCGAACGCGGCGATCAGATGTCGTCTGCCACTTTCGCTGACGGACAGCAGTCAAAGTTGGCTCAGCCGTTAGCCATCGCAGTGGAGCCTCGGGCGCGCTGCCCTGGCTGACGCTTTCAACACAAGAGGCCCCCTTCACGAAGCGTTCGGCCGCCGCAGGAAGACCAAGCGCCTCAATGGCTCGATAGTCCTCAGTTGAACCGTATCGATCAGCCAGGGGCTTAGGAGCGGTAGGGGATGAAGCAAGCTCCACCCCGCAAAGCTGATATTGCCGACTCAAGCAACAAAGAGTGTACTCTAAGGACCGAGAGGCTCCTTTGATTCGCATCGCTGCCGCCAATTGCTCTGCGCCAAGCTCTTCCCAAGTAAGAGCTGGCCATAGTGAACCACAGGCCATAACACTCTTCTCGACAAGTCGCGAACTCACGAGCAAGCAGCCGTAGGCGCGGGGTATTCCGCTCTGCCTTGCAAACTCGACGTAGGTGCCGAGCTTGACGCCATCCTCTGCCTGCATTGCCTTTCCGGGTCGTTTGACTTCAAAGGCAATGACGCCAGGTCCGGAGGCATCTTCAAAGAAAAGCATGATGTCGGCGATGACGAATTCACGTTTGTGAAATTGCCGGCGAGTGCCAGGAACGAATTCCTCGCAGGCGTATGCCCATCTCACGTTCCGAACATCGCGCACCGCTGCGTTGATTCTGGCTGCAGTTCTCTCAAGCCAATTGCAATCAGGGGCCATCACCCAGTTCTGAAAGAGCCGGGGTGTGATGTGGTCTTCCGAAGTGAGCCGATAGAAGCCGCGCGCCCCTGCCATCGTGTGGTCGGCCCAAATCCGCCGCAGCGTGAAGTAGGCATGGTCCGTCCTGTCTGCTGGAAGGGCTGGCATGGCGTGCCACCAGCAATCAATATCGGAGGTGGGCGTAAGCGTAGCGTTCATGCCGAAATTCGAGCGGACGAGCATACAAGACGAGGCGGGGACAATGGCAGCGACATACGACCGGCCAGCTATTGAGTTGATAAAGGATTTTGCCGCTACGCTAAGGCCGGGCCAAGTCTTCAAGCGGTCTGACGTGACGGCATGGTTCAATAAGCACTATCCCAAAACGCTAGAAGGAACCATCAAGAACAGTCTCGAGGCGTCCGTGACCAACCTCGATGCGCGACTGGCTCACCGTGCCGCGCGTCCCGGACTAGGCAGCGATCTCTTCTTCAGACTTCGTCGTGGCGAGTTTCGCCTCTACGAGCCTGGGCAAGATCCACGTCCATTGTATACGACGCGCTTCGGAGGGTCGGTTGACAATAGCCGACGGGCATCCGAGGTCTTGCCGGCCATCCAGCCGCAAAAGCCTGCGCCGGAGGCCGGTAAGATAGCGGGGAGCAGCACCTGGATTTTCCAATGCAATCCAGATCGCTTCGACATCGACGGCTACCTAAGACAGAGCAACGGCGCGCTTTCATGGCTTGTCGCCAGGTACAAGTCGGACATCCAGATTGGTGACACCGTCTACCTTTGGCGCAGTGGCGACCACGCAGGCGTGGTCGGCGAGGCCGAGGTGGTGGGCCCTGTCGAGCGTCGGGCGGACGACGCAGAGGCTTTGCCATATTGGGCCAGTGGTGACGGCGGTGGCACTGAGTTGGCCGACCGCGTAAGGCTAAGGCTGCGACGGATTGCCAATCGCAAACGAGAAGTGATTCGCCGCGATTGGCTCAAGGAGGATCACGAGCTTCGCGACCTCGCCATCATCAAGATGCCGAACGGGACCAATTTTCGTGTCGATCCCGGGCTTGCGCCGAGACTGGCGGCAATTTGGGGTAATCTTGGTCAGAATTGGAGCTACGCCGAAGTGGTCGCGGCACTCTGGGCCTACGCGCAAGTGTGGGACAAATCGATCTCGAAGTCCGAGGGCTCGCCCGTCGATCAGGTTTCGCGCCTGACCAATCGCGTCATTCCGGGGGTCTACAACAAGTTGATGAATCTGCGGGCGCTCGATGAACGAGTGGAGGCCGCTGGTCTGGCGGGTGGGTCCAAGATCGACGAGCAGGTCTGGTCAGAGTTCTACGATAACTCAGCCAAGTCGATCAAAACTGACCATCTCGTCAAGAGATTCGCGGAGCTTTGGGGTTCGACGGAAGTGTCGCGACCTATATTGCCGGACGAGGCTGCGTTACGCGACAGTCTAGAACGGGAAGTGCAACGGCTCGGCGAGGCGTTGACCGGAAAAACCCTCGATGAGTTGATGTCGATGTACCGTGCCCAAACGAAGAATGGGCGGCCGCGTCGCAGACTTACCAGCACAAACGTTTTCGAGCGCAACCCCCTTGTGGTGCTCATCACCAAGCGGCGTGCGAGATTCGTGTGCGAGGTAACGGACTGTCGCGTTCCACCGTTCTTGGACAAAGACGATCAGCCTTATGTCGAGACGCATCATCTGCTGCCGCTGGCGGAGGGCGGGCGCGATACGATCGACAACACCGCGTGTCTTTGTGCGACGCATCATCGCGAACTTCATTGTGGAAAGGGCAAACTCGAGTTGACGGAAACTCTTAAGGAGCTGCGCCGCAACAAAGGGTGATGATAGACGTCCCGACCAATCTCTGGCGCGGGTATCGCCGCTATTCCGGTTCCTCGGTAACCACGACAACACCCGCCAAGTTCTCGAATGCACTATCGTCTCTCACTAAACCCTCGCTAACCAAGTAGGCCGTTGGTTCTTCAGCCCCTGAGGCGCTGTTTAGGACTGCGCTGACGTGCGCGGGCAGCCCTGGTGTGAGATTGGGGACGCCGTACTCGTCTTCATCTATGACGTCGGGCTGCCGGAGTGTCATTAGCGCTGCTGCTGTACGGACGCGCATCGGTAAGGTGTTCAGCAAGTTCGACCCCAGGGGGCAATCCACGATGCATGGCAGCGGCGCTGATATCGTTCGCACGAGGTCGCGAGTGAGTTTGCTGCGCTGTTTGATCAGCCGACGACGCGCCCGCGCGTCGGCATGCATGACACCGCCAAAACGGAAGTCGGTACGAGGATAGGGAAGACAGTTGCGGTAGTATCGAGAGGCAGAAGCAAACTGCATGTCATAGAGCGCGTAGATCGGCCAACATGAGTGCTTTTTTGCGTCGGCAATCAACTTGTCGATTTGGCGCGGGGCGGGGACGACTGTTCCATTTGGCAGCGTAATGTTAGGTACCGAAGAAATGTCCGCGTAACCCCAGGGGCGGGGATTTCGATTCGCCTTTTTTGCTTGTACACGGACGCCGAAAGATTGCTTGCGGTCGGAAAAATGCCATTCCCAATCCGCACCGGTGACAGGCTCGGAGCGGGGGCCCGTCCCTGACTTCACATGGGCGATGCTGACCACTTTCACACTCAGTTTGGGAATGTGCTGCTGCTCGCGGGACAAGTCGAGCAAGAGCCGCTCGGTTATGGTCTCCTCCCCATAGAGAAGACGATTGGCAAACTGGTTTGCGTCACTGAAATCCTGTGCAATATCCAAGCACAGGTCCTCGAAAAGGTCGCTCAGGGTTGGCGGCATTGGGTTTGCACGGCACAGAAGTCCGCTGTTAGGTTAGGGGCAACAACGCCTAGTTGCAGATCGGCAAAAACGTAGTCAATACAAAAAGGGTCTTGAGCCACCACTAGCCGCCTGAGTTGCATTTCTAGGCCAGCTTGGTCAAGCTTCCCGCGCAAGCTTGATCGGAGCACGACGGCATCGACGGGCTTTTCGTCAATCTGACGGGGGACGGAATGGTCGAGCTCCTGGTGGCCGCCTTTGTGATCGCGGCAATCTATTTTTGGTTGCGCCGCCGTGACCAGCGCCCTGCCCAGGATCAAACGGCAAAGAAGGTGCTTTCTCAGTCGCTTGCGCCCGCTGCGCCGCCACCAACGTCACCTCCTGTTAATCGCCCGTCGGTGGAACCGTGGCGGCCTTCCAGCGATGCAGCACCGCCAGTTAGAACCGTCCCACGTGTCTCTAGACGCCGGACAAGGCCACAGGCCGAAATTGGCCCGAATTCAACCTTGGCCTTCATCGACACGGAAACGACCGGAACGACCCGTGATGATCGGATCGTCACCTTGGCCATTGCGACAATGCCAGCCTCGGCTTTGCAGAAGGGCAAATTCCAGCTGCGAACAATGCACCTGATATTCAATCCATCGCGCGCCTGTCACCCTGAGGCAACCGCGATTCACGGTTGGTCAAATCAGACACTGGCGCGACAGCCGCGATTTGCCGACCACGCCGCCGAAATCGCGGATCGCCTGGCGAGTGCGGACATTTGGCTGATGCACAACGTCGCCTTCGACTGCCGTCTTCTTGAACAAGACTTCGAAGCATTGAGCCGCACGCTTCCGACACGCCAGACATTCTGTACGCTGCGCGCAGCCCGGCAAAAATGGCCACAACAGTCCAACAAACTCGATCACTGCGTGCAGCGGATCGGCTTATCTAGAACTGGCAGTAGGCATGGTGCGTTGGAAGATGCGCTGCTGACTGCCGCACTCTTTTACTTCCTACATACCGGCAAACGCTGGAAGCGCCTTCCAGCGGCACATGCGCCCACAAACCTTGTGCATTAGCCTGGACGAAAGGCGGATGGCGTGCCGTTGAATCGAGGCCAAGTAAGCAAGTGAAGGTGTCGTCTACCACCTTGGGCAGCCTTATGTCGTGGCGTCGTCCGTGGTCGCTCGAACTGACGGCCGATGCGGTCAGAATAGGCCGGGGAAGCGAGCCACTTCGCTCTGTGCCGCTGTCTGAAGTCCAGTCGATTACCTCAGTGCCGGGCCTTTTAGGCACGACCATCAGCCTCACCACGTCGGAGAGGACGAGCAGGCACCGGGGCCTGGTGCCGACCAAAGCGACTCAATTCGTTGCAGCGGTGCTCCAAGAGATCAAGCAACGGCTATTGAAGCGCCGCGATGAGTGTCAGAAACGATTGCAGGTCTGGGGTACAGTGCTTGACCACCTGCTCCTGGAGCCAAAATACATCTCGAATTTCGATTTGGAAGCTTGGCGCACGCGGGGCGGAGCCCTGCACTCGGCGCTCGAGGCCGCGGCAGCGATCAATTCCAACCCGGACCTCCGTAGAGAGGCCGGACATGACGCCCTTGGTCGTCTGATCGAGCGGCTCAGCCAGGTCGCGACGGGCAGTCGCGACGAAATTGCGGCCCGCAATGCTCGGTTCGTCGATACCGAGATCAAAAAGCACCGAACTTTCTTCGATTCAATCGAGGCTAGACCACTTACTCAGGAGCAGCGGGTGGCCTCTATCGTCCTGCAGGATCGCAATTTGCTGGTGGCCGCCGCCGGCAGTGGAAAAACATCAACGATAGTCGCCAAAGCGGGCTACGCGCTGTTGACCAAGCAATACCAACCCTCCGAGTTGCTTGTGCTGGCGTTCAACAACGATGCCGCAGGCGAACTAGACCGACGAATCAACGACAAGCTCGCTTCGTTTCTGCCGGAGAAGGCGAAAGTACGCTGCTCGACATTCCACGCTCTTGGTCTTGCCGTCATCGCCAATGGGCGTGGCGTAAAGCCGTCAGTCGCGAAGTTTGCCACGGGATCAGAGGCTGAATCCTCGCGTTTCATGGGGGAGCTGATTGATGAACTGCTGCGAACCGACAGGGACTTCGCCGCAAACTGGCTCATCTTCCGTGCCCTGTATGGCATGCCTGCGAAGCCGCTTGATGAATTCAAATCGCGGCGTGAGTGGGAGGAATACGTCCGGGCAATCGGCGACTACAAAGGGGACCGCAGAGGTTTCCTGACGCTCAAGGGTGACATCGTCAAGTCTCAAGGTGAACTAGCGATAGCAAACTGGCTCTTTGCCCAAGGCGTCCCATACGAGTACGAGCGGCCCTACGAGCATCCAACGGCCACAGAGCAGTACCGGCAATATTCGCCCGATTTCTATTTCCCGGAGATTCGTGCGTACCTCGAGCACTACGGGATCGATAGCAGACGCAATCCGCCGCCGGCATTCGCCGAACGATATCGGGAGTCGATGGAGTGGAAGGCGACGCTGCATACGAGCCATCAGACGGACCTGATAACCACGACGTTTGGTGAGTTCGTTGAAGGAACGCTGTTCCCCAAACTCCGAGACGAACTGAAGAAGAGAGGACAGAAGTTCAGCCCCGTCGATCCTCGGGAAGTTCTCGCGAAGTTCGATGCAGCACGCGCGCCTGAACACCTCTCGCTCCTGAAGAGCTTTTTGAGGCAGGCGAAGTCGAACGAAGTCGACAAAGCGACGATGGAGAAGCGAGTAGGGCAAACCTCTCAGCCGCAGCGCGCCCGCATCTTCACCCAGCTCTTCTGGAAGATTTTCGATGCCTACCAAGCCAAGCTTAGAGCCGTGGGCGAAGTGGACTTCGAGGACATGATCTTGGAAGCGGCCAGGCTGCTCGAGCAGGGGCGAGCCAAGCACGCCTATCGCCTCATCCTTGTCGATGAGTTCCAAGATATCTCTCAGGCGCGAGCCAAGCTTGTTAAGGCGCTGTTGAAGCAGATTCCCGACTGCAAGTTCTTCGCCGTTGGAGACGATTGGCAGTCAGTCTATCGGTTCGCCGGTGCGGACATTGATCTATTCACGAGTTTTCCCGCGCACTTCGGCGTTACGGCGACAAACCAGCTTACGGCGACATTCAGGTCGAACGCGGGCATTTGCAACGTCGCCAGCCGGTTCATCCAAAAGAATCCGAAGCAGCTCAAGAAGTCGATTGTCGCACAGGATGAGGACGAGAAGGCGGTCGTGGTCCTGCGGCGCTATGCAAATCCAGCGGGCCAGAACGAAGAATGCCTGGCCTCATTGTCCGAAATCGCCAAGGCGAGCAGCGCTCCGGGTCGCAAGAGGCCTACCGTGTTCTTGTTGGCGCGCTATTGGCATCAGTGCCCGGCGGAATTCAAGACGTGGCGGACCCGTTTCAAAGGGACTTTCGATCTCAGCTTCAAGACAGTCCACTCGTCGAAGGGCTTGGAAGCGGACTACGTCGTCGTCTTGGGGTTGGCGTCCGGTCGGCTTTCCTTCCCCTCGATGATTGCAGACGATCCGCTGTTTGAGCTGGTCATGCCTATGCCAGAGAATTTCGAGCACGCCGAGGAAAGGCGGCTGTTCTATGTGGCTATGACACGCGCCAAGCGGCGGGTCTATCTGCTGGCGCACAGTGCGGCACCGTCGCCATTCGTTACCGAAGTCTTCGCCGATGAAGCCTTGCGTAGCCACTTGCGCATCGATACGCCAACAGGCACGCGTAAACAGGGAGCAGAGACCTGCCCCGACTGTGGGACTGGCACGCTCAGGAAACGAAGCGGCAAGTTTGGTGAGTTCTGGGGCTGCTCGAGTTTCCCGATTTGTCGCTTTACGAGGGATGCGGAAGAATAGATTCCTAGGTCCGTTAACTACTCGGCCGCGCGGCGGCTTCCTCCGTGCTCCAAGTCTCAACGGTAGAATGCACGATGCTATGTGCGGCATGGATTGCCAGGTGCGCGTGTCGGGCTTCCAGGCGGCATGTCGTTGAGCCAGCTCCGTATGCTGAACTTGCGTACGTTCACAATTTCGCCCACACCGTCAACGATTGACGCCAGTCCTTGCAACACACGCCTCCAGTTGTCTTCCGCAGCGGAGGCTGATTTTTCTGATGCAGAGTGAGTTGCGTACAAGGGCCCGCAAGCCCGAAAGGTTTTGCCTGGCAGCGAGAGGCAGTCCTTTAGCTTCAGGGTAAACTTTGACCGGACATTTCTAGAATGTTGCTTGCCGCTGAAGCAGCCTCCCTAGGATTGGTGGCCACGTTCAAAGAACAACGTCGCAGGCGATGTCGGGGCCTGCGGCGAGCAAGGCGATTTGGTCGTCTTCTTGCCCAGGGCAACGCGAGTCCAGTGACCTTGCGGTGGGTACGGCAGGTTGAGCTGTCGGCATATCTTGGCCAGCGTGTTGCTGGAAACACCAAAGCGCTTCCCGAGATGGGTGATGGGTGTGTTCCACACGAGGACGTAGAGCTGGCGTCGGGTGAGCTCAGTCGCGTTCTTGAATGGGGCGACAGTGGACGTGGCGCTGTGATCAACTAAGTCGAGCGCATTTGCCACCCATACATCCGAAGATCTCGTCGACCACCCACGATCCGGCGAGATGGCCGCCATGGGCTTCGCCCGCATAGATGACGCTCTCGAGCTGCGCGTCGGACAGCAGGCCGTTGCCGACGACATTGGCCGGTAAGCGCGGCCGATAGTTGGGCTTGGGCGGCGCAACGGACGCCATTGCCGCCGACTGCACCAGCCGCGTCGGATGCGGCTGCGCACCGGCAATTCGGATCGACTGCAGCTCGTATCCTTCATACAGCGCCTCGGTGAGGCTGCCGCCCTCGGCCGGCTTCCAGTCGACGGTCTCGTAGGCGAGCTGAGTACCCGCTCGTTCAAGCACATCGCTGGCAACGGCGCGTGGCTGGCGTGCAGGCCTCCGGCTCGACATGACCGTGACGGGAGGGATGGATGCAGAAAGCGCGCCGCCCGCTCTTTGTCATACGAAGGCGTGGAGTACGAGCTGGTGGAGCATGCGCTCACGCCTGAGCAGATCCGAATCTACGATGCCTATGCCGGCGCCTTCCAGATTATCCACAACAACCTCGACGCCGCCCTGCAGGTCGCCAACGTCACCGGCGAGCGCGGCACGCTCAATGCCCAGGCCAAGTCGGTGGCTCGATCGGTCTTCGAGTCCGCCAGGCAGAGGTTCTTCTCGCACCTGATCGCGTCGATGAAGACGCCGACTCTTGTCCGCGCTATCGAGCGCGACCTCGGCGCCGGGCATGCCGCCGGCATCCAGATTGTCTCGACCAGCGAGGTGCTGATGGAGCGCCGGCTTTCCGACTTTCCGACCGAGGAGTGGGGCGACGTGCAAGTTGACATTACTCCGCACGAGTAGGTGTTCGACTATTTGGCACACAGCTCCCCGCTCCAGCTCTTCGAGCCATTCACCGATGGCGAAGGTAACCTCTCTTCGAGGCCGGTGTATCGCGACGGCCAGCCCGTGCAGTGCCGTGATGCCGTCGAGCGCCGGGACCGGCTGATCGAGCGACTCGCCTCCCTCGCTCCTGTGAAGGGCGCGTTAGACCAGATCGTGCCGCGTTTCGGCACCGATCTGGTGGCAGAGGTGACGCGCCGATCTCGATCCGTCAGGTCACGACAAGGCGCCGATCGCTTCACCGCGACGGGCCATGGGCCATCTTCTCGGGCACGGTGTCCGCTTCGGCGTGGCCCGCGACGTGATGGTCGCCGGGGAAGGGATCGAGCCGTTCGTCCTGTCGCCCTGCTTCGACGACTTCAATGACGATCTCCGCCGCCTGGGAATCGAATCGGTCCCTGTTCAGCTTCTTGGCGCTGGCGGCACTGAACTCACTGGGGCGGGTGCCGGTCGACGTACGCAACGCGGTGGGCTAGGTCTCCTCGTTCCTGATCGTCAACCACCATCGCGGCGCTGGGCATGAAGACGTCGCCGCTGGCGATCGCCCGCATGCCCCGGGCCCGGTTCTTTCCAACAAGGTTGCCAGTGTAACAGAGGCGGGGTGAGGGCTCGGCCGAGCACAAACGCCCCTATGTGCCGCGATATTCGTAGCCGCGCGGGATGTCCATGTCCGTGTAGCGTTTAAACTCCCGGCAGATCACGTAGTGATGTCCGATGATCCAGCGCGGTGCGTGCGAGGTCCCAGGTAGATATCCGAACAAGAGCGCCGACGGCCGTCTCTGGCATCCGTCGTATAGGGGTCTGCGCGATGTCCTCCCGAAGCCTAGGCACACGACCGCGCTGCGGGGCGCTCGATACAGAGTGATCGCAAACCAGCCGGACAGCGAACATCATTCCCAATGTCCGGATTTGCGGTCATTGGGCAACAAGCTCGACCTGGAGGAAGTGTATCGATTAGCGCGCTAGGTGCCGGGCGGGGGGTTCGACCAGCTGCGGCCCAGTGAACCTTGTCGTGGTCGCTGCGCGGGCTGCCTTCCGATGTCAGCAGGCGATATTGCAAGATAGAGTGGAGCCATACGCACACGGCCAAAGGGCTCGTTATTGCCGTCAGTGACGCCTGCGTCGCCTTTGAGATTCTCCACCATCGAGAGGATATCGATCGAGGTGCGCGACTGGATCGTAGACTCGACGTTTGGATGGCGGGCGGAAGGGTGTCGTAAGGGCCGACACCGTGGCGAGCGTTGTCGGGAAGACCGCGATTTTTGGCCTGCCGGTAAGACCCTGCTTCAGGGCTTGCAAGGCCGGACGCAGGGCGCGCGCATCGGCAACAATGCCGCGTACCCATTCGAGGACGTGTTCGCCCTCGGTGATGCAGTCGATGAAGCGCGCGGTACGCTGCACCAGCATGACACCCAGCGCTTCCTTGAGCTGCTTTGATGCCCGCAGAGAAGGTTGGCTGTATGCCCCCGCACTGCTCCGCCGCCTTGCTGAAGTTCTGCTCACGCACCAAAACCAGTAGAAACGCCAGTTCATCTATCATCGAAGAACCCCGGTCTTCGTTCACCATCTGACAGGGGCATGAACGCATGTTGCGATGGACGATGCTCCTATCAAGTTTAGTCTTCGCCGCTGACGCGGCGTCATATCTTTTCAAGCATCAAGTCATCAAAGTGGTCGCAACAGTAACACGCCGCGAAAGCAAGTCCTGCGTTAGTTTCCGCGTCTCCGTCGCAATTGACACAGCAAATAAGCTGGCGTTAACATTGCGGCGTATAGCACGTCGTTCTGTTGGATAGAACGACACTAAAAAGGGCACAGCGCTGCGATGGCGGCAGTACTCACCCTCTGGAGGTGAACGCATGACGGTCGTCTTTGGAAATTTCAGCCGGGCGGAACTCGATCAGCAGTACAACAATCTGGTTAAGGTGCCCGCCGACGTGTTGAAGGCGCACCGCCAGTACTGGGAAGAAGAATCCGATCGCGCAAGGCGTTCGTGGGTGCACCATTTGGACATTCCCTACGGTGTGTCCACTTTGGAGAAGCTGGACATCTATCAGCCAAGCGGTGGGGGCCCACGCCCGGTTGTCGTCTACATTCATGGCGGCTACTGGCGCAGCGGTGACAAGGCGGACTGCGGATATCTCGCAAACGCCCTATGCGGAGTCGGCATGGTGGCGGTCGTCATCAACTACGGTCTTGTTCCAGCAACACCGGTCGGAAAGCAGGTCGAACACTGCGCAGCAGCAGTCCGCTGGACCCTTGAGAATATCCGTGGATACGGCGGTGATCCGGACCAGGTTATCGTTATCGGCCATTCCGCCGGGGCCCATCTCGCGGCAATGCTCATCGCCACGCCGACTGGTCACCCGATCCTTCCCGAAGAGGCTCTAAAGGGCATCTATGCGCTCAGTGGCATCTACGACCTGGAACCGGTCGCCCGCTCATATCTGAACGAGTCGGTCGCACTTACCGAAGATGATGTTCGAAGCCTGAGCCCGGTCCGCCTCACTCATCATGCAAAGGTGCCGTGCATAGTGGGGGTTGGACTGAGCGAAGGCGAGGAATACGTCCGTCAAGCTCAGGAGATGGCACGCCACTGGGAAGCGGGCGGTGCCCGTGTGGCGCTGCGCCTCTTTGCCAATGAAGACCACTTCACGATCCGGTCGAGATGGGAGCGCGGCGGCAACCCTGTATTTGATCCGGTGCTAGAGCTGTTGCCGGGCCTCGGCAAATTCCAGGACAAAGTCGAAATGAAGGAGACGAGTCGTGTCTGACCGAAAGTTCATGACAGACGCCCGTAGCGCGCTTTTCAAGAATCCTGCACTGGCGGCATGCTTTGCAGATCTGGACAAGGCGCGTCACCTGCCCGGTTACATGTACAACTCGCCCGAAGTGTTCGAGGCCGAGAAGGACATTCTGTTTATGCGGGACTGGATCGTCGTCGGCCGCGAAGACGAGATTCCGAACAAAGGTGATTACAGAACAGTTGAGTTTGCCGGCGAATCGATCGTGATCTGCCGCGACGACAACGGTGCGCTTACAGCATTCGTCAACAGCTGTCGGCATCGCGGAGCCCCGGTTGCCAATGGCTCGGGAAACCTGAAGACATTCGACTGCCCCTGGCACGGCTGGACATACGACCTTCAGGGCAAACTCATCTCCGCGCATCGGCCCCGGCAGATGCAGCCCGTTGATCCTGAGCTATGCAGGATGCCACCGCTGCGCATCGATTCCTTCGGCGGCTTCATCTTCGTCAACTTCGATCACTCCGGGCCGACGCTCGCTGAGTTCCTGGATGTCGACGGGTTTCGGGAAGAGGTTGCCTTCCTCCGCAGCGAAGAGCTCCAGACGGTTCACACCTATTCTTACGACATCGACGCCAACTGGAAGTTCGTCCATGAGACCCTGGCGGACGTCTATCACGTCGAGATCGTGCATCGCAGCAGCTTCGGTAACACTGCCATTGGCTACAAGCCGCAGACAACCGCCGATGTGAAGCTCACGAAATACGGATCTCGGAAGTTCTATTCATCAGGCACGTCAGCGCCCGACGGTGTCGCGCTATTCGGTCCAATGCCGTGGCTCAAGGACCATCCGAAGGGCAATCTTTTCGCAATGAGCTTCTACCTGCGGCCCAACTTCGCCTTCTTTGCCCGCTGCGACATGGTCCAGCCTTGGGTCGCCCTGCCACTTTCGCCGACCCGGACGCGAATCGCCGGATGGACGTGCATGCCTAAGGAGTTCACCACGGCGCCGGCCTTCAAGGAAAAGATGGCGCTCATCTCCGACTATTGCCTGAAGCAGAACGGCGAGGACAAGGAACTGATCCTTGCCCTTCAGAAGGGTACCCGCTCTCGCTTTTATCCGCAGGGACAGCTGCATGAGCTAGAAGCACTCGTCCATCAGCGCGTTCGCGGCTATCTGCGGGCCATGACCGGCGACGGCGACGCGCGATAACTGCTGCAATTCACTTAACAGGGGGGCTTTCACAATGACTAAAGAAAACGTCGCTCGTCGCGCATTTCTGCAAGCTATCGCGGTCGGCGGTTCGATCGCGATCGGAGGGTCCGTTCCGGCGCTCGCCCAATCGGACAACAAGTATATTTTCTTCCTACCATTCGACCTCATCGTCGAATTCGTGTTCGAGCTCAATGCGGTGGTTGGGGGGCATTTCAAGGCCGAAGGCCTCGATATCGACATCACACACGCGCGCGGTACGTCGATTGCCATCCAGCAGCTCATGGCCAAGCGGGCTTCCTTCGCGGAGATGGGCGCCCTGGACATGATGAAGGCAAATGTGAACGCTAAGCCACCTCTGGTTTCGATTTCAACGGTAGCGCAGTCGGGGATTTTTTCCACTGTCAGCCTGAAATCGGCTCCCATCATGACGCCGGCCGAGATGCGCGGAAAGACAATCGGTGTGCTGTCTATCGGCGGTGGCACAGAGAACATGCTCGACCTCATGCTTGCGGCGGCAAACATTCCGACCAAAGAGGTGCCGAGACAGGCGATTGGTGGCGGCATGGCAAGCGTTGAGCTTCTGAAGCAGAAGCGAGTTGCTGCATTCGTTACGACGGTTGAAACGGTTGTCGCAATTGACCGAGCGAAGGAGCCGATCGTAAGCTGGAACGTCGACCGGTTCGCGCCGATCCCAGGACAGATCTATGCTGTTACCAGCGAATTCATGGATCAAAATTCCGTTCTTCTGACCAAATTCATGAAAGCAATGCTGGCTTCGCATCGAGAGGTCATTTCTTCGGATCCGACAAAGATCCTTGAGCGCATCAACGCCAAGTATGAGATTACCGGCGACAAGGATATCGGCTTCCAGCGCGACGCCTTGAAAATGCACATCGAGCTCAACCTTTCGCAGGGCAAAGAGAACCTTCTCAAGAACGTCCCTTCGCTGTGGGCTAAGGGTACTGAACTTGCCGACAAGGCCGGCTTTGCAAAGCTCGAAGCCAGCAAGCTCTACACCAATCGCTTTATCGACGAAGCGTACAGAGGTTGATCGTGGCAATGGTTGCGTCCCCGCCGGCTCAAGCCGGCGGGATTCACATGAAGGGCGTATCAAAATCCTACGATACGCCCGAAGGGCCGGTGCAAGCACTTTCCCGGACCGATTTTTCAATCCGGCAGGGCGAGTTTGTCGTTCTGATTGGCCCGTCTGGATGCGGGAAAACAACGATGCTTCGCCTGATGGCGGGGCTGTTGCGCGCTTCCACAGGGGACGTGAGTGTGGGGCCACATTCTCTCTGGCAGGCCGGGCGACGCAACGACGCTGCGGTCTCGGACATGGGTGTTGTCTTCCAGGACGCGGATCTCTTCCCTTGGTTCTCCATTGAAGAGAACATCGCGTTGCCTCTGAAGCTGCGTGGCATGCTGCTAGAGCAACGCCAGGCCCGTGCAAGAGAGCTCTGCAAGCTCGTAGGTATTGCCGGCTTTGAGAAGAGATGGCCTCGGGAACTGTCCGGCGGGATGCGGCAACGCGCCGCCATTGCCAGGGCTTTGAGCTATGATCCGAACGTATTGCTAATGGACGAACCGTTTGGCGCTCTCGATGCGATGACGCGGGACGCCATGAATCTGGAACTGCAGCGCATCTGGATGGCGACCTCCAAGACAGTCGTCCTGGTTACCCATTCCATTGCCGAGGCGGTGTTCCTTGCGGATCGGATCGTGCTCCTGTCATCCCGGCCCGGCCGTGTCAGCGAAGTCATGGATGTCGGCTTCGAGCGTCCCCGGGACCTGAGTCTGCAGACGACCGTCGAGTTTCAGAGGATCGCCGATCACCTTCGCGATCGCTTGGATGGCCACGCATGAGCACAAACACCGAAACCGCGTCGGTCCCTGCCACTGCCCCGCGCCGGCGATGGGAGATTCCGGCCTGGGTCAGCAGCCTGGTCCTGTTGCTTGTGCTGCTTGGGGGCTGGCAAGCCTATGTTTCGATCTTTGAGGTCAGCGCGTTCATCCTCCCGTCGCCAACCGCGGTGATCGCATCGTGGGTCGACATGCTTCAGACACGCTCTCTCTGGATGCATACCTGGATCACGGTTGCGGAAACGTTCGCCGGCTTCTTCTTCGCCGTGATCTTTGGCGTTGTCGTCGGCGCTATCCTCGGAAAGTGGCCGAAGCTCGAGCAGATCCTGAACCCATTCATCGTGACGACACAGGTTGTGCCGAAGGTGGCGATCGTACCACTGTTTGTGCTGTGGTTCGGGTTCGGAATGACGTCGAAGATCGTCGTCGCGGGCCTGCTCGCATTCTTTCCCATCCTTACGAACACGATTCTGGGAGTTAAATCGGTAAGCCTTGGTCATCGCGATGTGATGATCACGCTCAATGCTTCACGTTTGCAGACTTTTATGCAGCTGGAGCTCCGCAGCGCGCTTCCGTACATCCTGAGCGGAATGGAGATGGGAATAGTCCTTGCCATCATCGGCGCGGTTGTTGGCGAATACCTTGGCGGAAACCAGGGTCTCGGCAACCTCGCGGTAAAGGAGATGAATTCCTACGACACGACCCGGTTGTTCGCGGTGATCATCCATCTGTCCGTCGTAGGCTTTGCCTTCTATGCAGCGATGGTCGCCCTGCGGCGAATATTCATTCCTTGGCACGAGTCCGTGCTGATGATCCGGAAGTGACGTGAGGTGATGATGAGTGGCGATGCGGAACTCGTTGAACTCTTTGGCTCGGTACTGGACCTCTGCAAGGTCCACACCGGGGAAGTCGTGGCCGTTCTCAGCGAGGATGCCGAACGTCAGGCCTATGCGACGGCCTACCTTCTCGCCGCCCGCAAACGTGGAGCCCAGGCGCTCCAGGTCAATGTGGCAAGGCAATCGGCGCCGCCGGGTACCCTCACGAAGTTCACATCGCTGACCGGCAACCAGGCTGCAGTAGATGTTTTGAAGACCGCGGACCTGGTCATCGACCTTGTTGGTCTTCTCTGGTCCGCCGAGCAGAGGGAGCTCCAGGATTCGGGCACCCGGATCCTCATGTCGCGGGAGCCTGTCGAGATAATCAAGAGGATGTTTCCAACGGCTCGCTTGCGCGAGCGAGTGGAGGCCGCAGAGAAACTGCTTTCGGCCGCAACGAGCTTGCGGGTTACATCTCCATCTGGAACGGACGTAACTTACAAGCTCGGCACCTACCCGGTCGTGACGCAATATGGTTTTACCGACCAGCCGGGCCGCTGGGATAATCTTGCGGCCGGGGGATTCCTTTATACGGGCGGTTCAGATGACGGCGTGGACGGCGTGGTCGTTATCGGCGCCGGCGACATGATCTTCCCGTTCAAGCGATATGTGGCGGCCCCCATAAAGCTCAACATCGAAAAGGGCCGAGTAGTGGAAATTGTGGGCGCGAACCTCGATACCGAGCTGCTGCGAAGCTATATCCAGAGATACAATGATCCGCGCGCCTATGCGATCTCCCACATTGGTTGGGGAATGGATGACAAAGCGCGATGGGACTTTCTTGGTACCGACCCCATTGCCCTGCTCTCAAGTGGCGTCGACGGGCGGTCTTTTTGCGGCAATGTACTCTTCTCCACCGGGCCGAATCTCGAGCTCGGTGGCAGCAACGATACTGGATGTCACCTCGACATTCCGCTGCGAGGTTGTGATCTCTTCCTCGATGGAGTGCCGATCGTGAAGGCCGGCACAATCGTTCCGACCGAGCTGGTACCATAACCGTTTGTCAGGAAAGCTGTCGGGTGAGCCCCTCGCAGGCCGGCAAGAGACTGCGACCAATCTCCTTAAGACGCGCCTCCGAGAGCCTCGAACGCGGGCCGGACACGGAGAGCGCGCCTTCGAACTTTGTGTTGGAATAGATGGGGCCTGCGACAGCAGCGACTTCCGGATCGCGCTCGCCTCGCGAGACGATCAGCTCGATCATCTGCTGCGTATTGCTCTCAAATTGCTTGATGACCCGTCCTGCCGCTCCGCGATCGAGAGGCAGCAGGTCTCCCGCGCGTATGGAATCTCTGACTGAGCGTGGGGAATCCACGCGAAAGAGCGCAAGGCGGCGTTCGCCTTGCCGAACGCAGAAGGTGGAGCTCTCACCGGTTTCTTGCGTAAGGCGCTCCAGGGCGCTGACGATAATGGCGGAGCTACGTCGCATTCGCTTTGCCATTTCCCCGAGCCGGATAAGCTCACGTCCCAAGGTGAAACGTCCTTCTCCGTCGCGTTCGATAAAGCCGTGGCTTCCGAGCGAGCCCGTGAGCCGGAGAATGGTGCTTTTGTACAATCCGGTGCGCCGAGCCAGCTCACTGAGCGGGAGACCGCCTCCCGCCCCTTCAAAGCACGTCATGATCTGGATTGCTCTGCTGACGGCGGCTACCCCCGGCGCATCCGGGGCGCCGTTCTCCCGTACCGCTTTGGGCACTGTCTCTTTGGCCCGTGATTTTTTGTCAAGGCGAGTCTGCAACTTCGAAGTAGCCATCTTCATCACCTTCGTGAGGCGCCGGGGTCGCTGACAAAGCACGAAAGGCATCCGTGCGGAAGCCACGCGGTTGACCTCTCCATCGGCCCCGATTAGCATAAACGGTACATCATTCTATCTGACAGAACAAGGTAAGGAAAGCCATATACGATGCTCGGACATGCCGAAAAAAACAGAGCCACTCACACGCAGGCCGTTCATCGCCCCTTGACGGGCGTGCGAGTGCTCGATTTCGGGCACACGGTGATGGGGCCGTGCTGCGGCATGCTCCTGGCAGACATGGGCGCTGACGTCATCAAGATCGAGCCGGCTCCGGAGGGGGATCGGACGAGATACCTGAAGGGCTTTGGCACCGGCTACTTTGGAAACTTCAACAGAAACAAGCGATCGATTGTTATCAATCTGAAGACAGAGGAAGGTCAGGGGATTCTCCGTCGACTGCTCGCTACAGCTGACGTCCTGATCGAGAACTTCGCCCCTGGCACCATGGAGCGTTTGGGTATCGGCTATAAGCAGTTGAACGACACCTTTCCCCGTCTCATCTACTGCGCCCTCAAGGGCTTCATGAGCGGACCGTACCAGGACAGGCAGGCGCTCGATGAGGTCGTCCAGATGATGGGCGGCCTTGCCTACATGACCGGTCCACCGGGGCAGCCGCTTCGCGCGGGAACCTCAGTGATTGACATCGTCGGCGGAATGTTCGGCGCGATGGGTATCTTCGTGGCGCTCCGGGAGCGGGATCGCACGGGCAAGGGAAAGCAGGTAAAGAGCGCGCTGTTTGAAAGCACAGTGTTCCTGATGGGGCAGCACCTCTGCTATGCCAGCCAATCAAACGATCCAATCCCGCCGATGCCCGCCCGGGTCAGCGCCTGGGCTGTCTACGACCTCTTTGACCTCGCTGATGGTACAAAGGTTTTCATAGGCATCACGAGCGACAAGCACTGGGAGCGCTTCTGTAACCAGTTCGAACGACCGGACCTGTTCGCCAGGCCGGAGCTGTTTAAAAACAACGATCGTATCGCCGCCCGATCTACGTTGCTTCCAGAGATCGGGCGCATCATCCGCGCGCTGACGCCCGAGCAGGCACTGGAGCGGCTTAACCGGGCCAACTTGCCATTTGCCCGCGTTTCGCGCCCGGAAGACCTTTTCGATGATCCGCATCTTTGCGAAACCGGCATGCTCATGGAAACCACGCTTCCAGACGGACGGCCGCTCCGGACGCCGGGTCTTCCTTTGCAGATCGAAGGCTGCAGTCTCGATCGCAAGGAGAACCCGCCATCACTCGGCCAGGATACTGACTCGATCCTGGCTGAGCTCGAGTTCGACAAGACATCCATTGCAAGCATGCGGAGGAACGGGGTCGTTGCCTAGATCGGTCAATTTCCGCGGAGCACCCTGAGAATGCTGTCCGACTTTATCGCGCGCTCAAGTCGCCCGAACGGCGAGGCAGCCTTCTTTTCACTTCGCCGCTATCAAACCGCAACCGGTCGCGCCGTCCACTCCCTGCCACGGGTAAGGCGCCTTCTGCTTGAGAATCTGGGAAGGGCGATGGCATCGGGTCGTGTGGCCGTGGACGAGGACATGTTGGCTGCCTTGGCAGGAGGCGACAACGGGCCTTTCCCCTTTTTTCCGAGCCGAATAATCCTGCAGGACGCTTCCGGCATCCCGCTGTTGCAGGACTATGTCGCTCTCAAGGAAGCCGGCAAAGTGGGGGCCGACTTGGCGCTCTCCAGGCCCACGGCGCTGGTCGTGGACCATGGAACATCTATTCACGCGTGGAACAGGGCGGGAGCCGCCGACGAGAACCTGCAGAAAGAGATCGCCGACAACGCAGAACGGTACCGGTTCCTGAAATGGTGTTCGACGCATGTGCCGAACCTGACAGTCGTTGCGCCAGGCAATGGAATCGTCCACTCTGTAAATCTTGAGCGGTTCTGCACACCGTTTGTGAAGGTCGATGGCTTCATCGCGCCGGACAGTGTCATCGGATCCGACTCGCACACCACAATGACAAATGGTGCCGGCATCCTCTCCTGGGGCGCTGGCGGCCTCGATATCTTGCGTCTCATGGTTGGCAAGCCGGCCGAGGTCAAGCTGCCGTCGGTGGTGCGGTTGGAACTGACCGGAGAGCTACGGCATCCTGCTGGTGCCGCAGATGCCGCCTACGCGCTGGCGGAGTTCCTCCGGCAGTACGTGCCGGCTGGGGCAGTCGTCGAATGTGAAGGTCCGGCGTTGCGCTCTCTATCGGTCTACGACCGAGCCACCCTTGCGAACATGTCTCCTGAATACGGCACGTGGCTCTGCCTCTTTCCATTGGATGACACCATCCGACCGCTGCTGTCGCGACGCGGCGAAGCAAGTCCCAGTATCGATCACATGCTCAGCCATGCCCGAGACGATCTCTTGGCAAGTCCAGCCGCTGGTACCCGACCCACAGTTCAATTCGATCTTTCGTCGCTCTCGACTGTGATAGCGGGCCCAAGCGTACCGTGGAAACGCCGCGCGACGCCAGATCACACACCCGCGGCAGTGGAGTCGGCAACCCGATTGCTGCCACGTGGGTCGATAGTTCTCGCTGCGATCGCCTCATGCACAACGACATCCAACCCGCGCCTCCTCATTGAAGCCGCGCTTGTTGCAAAGAAGGCCGTCGCGAGCGGCCTTAAGGCACAGCGGCATGCAAAGACGTCCTTCTCGCCCGGTTCGCCCGATTTGGCGGACTTTCTCAAAGCGGTTGGACTGTTGGACGCCCTGGAGCAGATAGGCTTCACCATTGCGGCCTATGGCTGTGCGAGCTGCGTCGGCAACTCGGGCTCGCTACTCCCCGAAGTGGAGGACGCGATTGCCCGGGGAGAACAGGGCCTGGTTGCCATTCTTTCCGGCAATCGCAACTTTCCTCACCGCGTGCAGACGTCGCTTTCAGAAACCTACCTTGCGAGCCCAGCGCTCGTTGTGGCGCAAACGTTGGCTGGAACGATTGCTGTTGATCTCGCGCAAACACCTGTTGGAACAAAGAGCGACGGATCGGAGATTTGGTTAAGCGATTTGATGCCTACATCGGACGAAGTGTCTGCATACGAAAGGCTCTTTCTTGAAAGAAGGGCCGGGGAGTTGTCTCGTCATCCGCACTGGGAAGAATTGGATGCAAGTTTCGGCGACACAACTGCGCTTTGGGCAACGCTTTCTCCACACTTCATCTGTCCGCCGTTTGGTCAGGCCGCATACTGTCAGAGTGTTATGGAAGACCTTCTCGGAGCACGCATCTTAGCTGTCTTCGGAGACGAAGTAACGACTGACCATATCAGCCCAATCGGCACCGTGCCCATTGAGTCCCCCGCTGGTCGCTACCTGCGCAGAGCCGGCCTTTCTGAGGACCGCTTCAGCAATTTCATGAGCTGGCGTGGCAACGCCGACGTGATGCGGCTCGGTACCTTCAGCAACCCGTCGCTGAGGAATCTGTTGGCCGGCTTAAACGGCCCTATTTCGCGGCATGTGCCCTCGGGTATCGAGGCAACGGTCGCCGAAATTGCGGAACTGTATACCACCCAGTCTATACAGACGGTAATCTTGGCTGGGGAGCGCTATGGAGTCGGAAGCGCACGCGACTGGGCGGCGAAGGGCACTCGGTTGCTGGGCGTTCGGGCAGTCGCGGCATGCAGCTTCGAGCGGATTCACAGATCAAATCTTGTGGCCGCCGGCGTCATTCCCGTCCTTCTCCCGGGGGCCGCCCACCCGCGCCGCCTTGAGCTGGATCCATGGATGATCGTCAATCTCATCGGTCTCGCCGACACAAAGTGCCACAGCGACTTACTCCGGCTCGAGATATGGCGCGACGACACGCTCAGGCACGCATTCCACGTGTCGCTGGCCCTCGAGAGTGAAGCGGAACTCGACGCTCTTCGTCATGGTGGGACACTCGGTGTTCTCGCTCGGGAACTGGAGAATAGGGGACATGGCCTCAGCTGAAACGTTTCCGGACCACGATGATCTGCTTACCGCCCAGCTGGACTTTCGGTCGGACCTGCTCAGCGGTCAAGTCGTCCTTGTGACCGGAGCTGGCAGCGGGATCGGCCGCTTTACGGCCGTACAGCTTGCCCGACTCGGGGCGGATATCGCCATTTGCGGCCGGCGTCCTGAACCGCTGCAGACCACGAAGGGTCTGATAGAGAAGTTGGGGCGACGATGCCATGTCCAAGACATGTCCATTCGAGATGCCGACGCTGTAGCCGATCTGGTCAAACAGACATGGGACAAACTTGGACGTCTCGATGTGCTTATCAACAATGCCGGCGGCCAGTTCGCCCAGTCGGCAATGGACTTCTCTGTCAAAGGCTGGAATGCGGTCATCGACACCAATCTAAACGGTCCATGGTACCTCATGCAGGCGGCCGGCCGCCGATGGAAGGAAGCCAGCCATCCGGGTGCGATCGTGAACATTGTGACTGTCGCTAACAATGGACAGCCCGGAATCGCCCATACTTGTGCCGCGCGCGCCGGCGCGATCCATCTGTCGATGACCCTCGCGGTGGAGTGGGCGCCCTTCAATATCCGGGTTAACTGTGTGGCACCCGGCATCATCGAAACCAAGGGACTTGACGTGTACCCAGAAGAAGCGCGACGCGAGTTTCGCCATGCCAATCCCATGAAGCGACTCGGGCAGATGAAGGACATTGCAGATGCCTGCTGCTTCCTTGCTGGGCCGACCGGCGCCTTCATCACAGGCGAAGTCCTGTCGGTAGCGGGTGGTGGGCAGCTCTGGGGCGATACCTGGGCAATTTCCCGCCCTAACTACTTCAAATACTGAGCGCGAGCCGACGATGCGTGGATTGATGATGGATGATCCGCTTCTCATCTCTTCGCTGCTGACCTACGCCGAGCGCTACCACGGCAAGCAGGAGATCGTGTCGCGGGCCGTCGAAGGTCCCATTCATCGCTACACTTATGGCGAGGCGGCCACGCGGGTCCGTCGGCTCGCGCGTGCGCTGGGACGCTTGGGCGTCGCCCCAGGTGACCTAGTCGCAACGATGGCGTGGAATGGCTACCGGCACTACGAACTCTTCTTCGGCATCACGGGTGTCGGCGCGATCTGTCATACCGTAAACCCTCGGCTTTTCTGGGAGCAGATCACTTTCATCGTCAACCATGCCAAGGATCGCGTACTTTTTGTTGACCTGACGTTCGTTCCTCTACTTGAACAACTGATCGGCGCGTTGGAGCCATTGGAGCACATAATTGTTCTGGCCAGTCGTGCCGATATGCCGACGACCACACTGCCAAACGTGCTCTGCTATGAAGAGCTTTTAGCCAACGAGTCTGAGGATTTCTCGTGGCCGGCTTTTGACGAGCGCTCAGCATCCACGCTCTGCTACACCTCCGGCACGTCAGGGAAACCCAAAGGTGTCCTCCATTCACATCGCTCGATCGTGCTGTGCAGCTTCGTGGGCTGCATGACCGACGTCATGCAGTACTCGATGCATGACGTAATCTGCCCCATTACACCAATGTACCACGGCAACTCCTGGGGAAGCCCCTACGGCGCGACTATGGCGGGAGCGAAGCTTGTGCTGCCTGGGCAACATGTCGATGGAGCGCACTTGCATGAGCTCATGGAGATGGAAGGCGTGACCATGGGCCTTGCCGTACCAACGGTTTGGCAAAACCTCCTGGATTACGTTGTCGAAAACAAGCATCGTTTTTCGACGCTGAAGCGCGCACTGACGGGCGGCACCGCACCGCCTCGATCAATGATGCAGGGCTATGACAGGCTGGGTGTGGACGTCATCCACGCGTGGGGTATGACAGAAATCAGCCCAACCGGTGTAGTGGGCACCCCAACCCCGCGCGTAGGCGTTCTCGACGAACAGTCCCGCGAGACCTTTCGGATCAAGCAGGGGCACGGCATCTATGGCGTTCAGCTCAAACTGAGAGGAGAGAGTGGCGAACAGTTGCCGCACGACGGTGTCGCGAAGGGTGAGTTGCTCGTGCGCGGCCCGCTCGTGGTGGGTGAATACTTCCAAGGCGACAAGAATGACGCCTTCGATGATGAAGGCTGGCTTCGCACCGGCGACATCGCGACAATCGACGAATTCGGCTACATGACGATTCTCGATAGGCACAAGGACATGGTGAAGTCCGGTGGCGAATGGATCAGCTCGATCGAAGTCGAGAATGCCGCGATGGGTCATCCGTCCGTCCGAGAGGCCGCCGTGATCGGCGTCTCGCATCCAAAATGGGGGGAGCGCCCACTCATTTTGGTCGTGCCGCGGGACCCTACGCGAGCCGACGCTCGCGAGATCCTGCAGTTTCTCGGCACGAAGATCGCGAAGTGGCAAGTTCCGGACCATCTCGTGATTGTCGAAGAGCTCCCGCACACGGCCACCGGCAAGGTGCTGAAGTCCGCCCTGCGCGAAACCTTCAAGAACTACAGGTTGCCAACGATCTGAGGCCGCCCACCTTCATTCCATCCAACGTGAGTACGTCAAATGATTGATCCCATTTGGAACAAATTCTTGACCGAACGCGACAAAGCTGTGTTCGCAGCCTCGGGCTATGGTGCGCGGGGCGGCTATGGCATGCGTCCGGCTCTCGTCGTTATCGACGTGAACTATGCATTCTGCGGCGACAAGCCCGAGCCGATCCTCGAATCAATCAAGAGATGGCGGAATTCCTGCGGCGAGGATGCGTGGGTCAGTATTCCCATCATCAAGCGTCTGATTGAAACCGCGCACCAAAAGGCTATTCCCGTCATCTATACCACCGGCATTCGACGGCCCGACAATTGGGACGAAGGCAGCTGGGCGTGGAAGAATGCCCGCACAGACGAGAAAGCGAAGACGCAATCGAACGCTGGTGGCTACACCATCATCGACGAACTCGCACCGGGGCCACGCGATATCGTCGTCCACAAGCAAAAGCCAAGCGCCTTCGCCGGCACCCCTTTTCAGAGCTACCTAACGCTGCTCGGCTGCGACAGCATCCTGATAACCGGCACGACCACGAGTGGCTGCGTGCGAGCGACGGTGATCGACGCCTTCAGCAACAACATTCGATCAATCGTGGCTGAAGATGGGTGTTTTGACCGGTCCCAAGCTTCGCATGCCATTAGCCTCTGCGACATGCAGGCCAAATATGCGGATGTCGTCCAAAGCAGTGAGATGATTGAGTACATCAGGGGGTTACCCGACGGCCTGTTTACGCTGCCGAAAGGCGCTGGCCTGATCGCTGTCGAGAAATAGGGGATGGACATCGTCGTTGTTGGGGCCGGTCATGCCGGCGGCCGCGCGGTCGAGGCAATGCGTGCGAGTGGCTTCACCGGACGTATTACGCTAGTCGGCTCCGAGCAGTATGCTCCTTACGAACGTCCTGCGCTCTCTAAAGAGTTCCTCAGCGGCGCCCTCGATCCGGGCAAGATGCTCGTGCGGCCCGTCGACTACTATGCGGAGCAGCAGATAGACCTCCGCCTTGGGACGAGCGCGGAGCGCATTATTCGTAGGTCCGGCCGCGTCGAGCTCTCGGACGGCACTTCCCTAGGTTACGACCGGTTATTGCTTACGACGGGCGCTCGGTGCCGCACGCTATCGGTGCCGAACGCGCCCGCCAAATATCTTCATTATATCCGCGGCTTCGACGACAGCATTCGCCTTCGGACCAGACTCGTTCCAGGCACAAAAGTTGTCGTAATAGGGGCTGGTCTTATTGGCCTAGAAGTCGCCGCTACTGCCACGCAGCTCGGCTGTTCGGTGACGGTCATCGAGTTCGCCGCCCAGCCAATGGCTCGTGCGGTGCCGGGACTTATCGGCGAGTGCATTGCAGATCTCCACCGATCTCGTGGCGTTCACGTCCTCACTGGCACCTCTGTTGCCGCCATCGGCGCCGATGGTGACCACGCCACTGTTCAGACCAGCGTCGACGATAGGTTTCCCGCGGATCTTGTCGTGGTGGGGATCGGCGCCGTTCCCAATGTCGAGTTGGCAAAGGAAGCCGGGATCGACGTCGATGACGGGATCATCACCGACCAGTTCGGACGAACCAGCGATCCCGCCATCTTTGCAGCGGGGGACGTCTCGCGTCACTTCAACTCGTTGCTAGGCAGGCACATTCGTCTGGAGGCTTGGCAGAACGCGCAGAACCAGGCCATCGCAGTGGGCAAAGTATTGGCCGGAGGGACCGACGGTTACGCAGACGTGCCATGGTTCTGGTCGGATCAGTTCGACGTAAATATTCAAGTTGCTGGCGTCCCTTTGGAGTGGGACGAAATTGTCTTGAGAGGGGACTTGCGGAGCAAGAAGTGCACTGTCTTCCTTCTCAGCGCCGGGCGCGTCGTCGGAGGCATTTGCCTCAATAACGGACGCGACATGCGGATGGTCAAGAACATGATTGCCGATGGCCGCCCCAGAGATCCGGCAATGTTGAGCGATGCAGCAGTCAATCTTGCTCGAGTATGAGGCCGATAGGTTAAGCCGATGACATCAGAGAACTGGAATACAGTACCGCTAGATACGCCGCCGAGCGAAGGTGAGGTCATCGGTATCAAGTTGGGCGGAAGGGACCTCGCAGTCTACCAGGTGGGCGGTGTCCTTTACGCCACAGACAATATTTGCACTCACGCCTTCGCATTGCTTTCGGAGGGCTATCTTGAGGGCCACATGATCGAGTGTCCTCTCCATGCCGGCCGCTTCGACATAAGAGACGGCAAAGGGCAGGGGCCGCCGATTTCCTGCAACATCCGAACCTATCCAGTCCGGCTGAATGGAGCGCAAGTGGAAGTCGCCTTCGAGTAGTCCCGGAGCGCCAACTTAGCTGGACGCTCGAGTAACCGGAAATTCAGACCGAGACTTAGTCTGTCCCAGTGGGGATGTGGGAGCCAAGGATGAGAAAGTATCCACGTGTGTTGATCACGGACGAAACTCTGCGTGATGGCCTTCAGATTGAACGGGAAGGCATTTCTATCGATGACAAGCTCGAGCTGATTGAAATGCTTGTCGACGCGGGGCTGCGACGGCTCGTCGTAGGCGCTTTTGTAAACCCTCGGTGGAGCCCCCAAATGGCGGACACTGCTGAGCTTGTACGGCGGCTGACGATCTCTGATGGCGTCCAATACTTCGCGCTGGCGCTCAACGATCGGGGGCGTGAGATGCGTCGCCAGATGTCGCCTCCCCTGTCGATCGAGCCGTTGCCCGCGACGCATATACATATGTGCGGACACTTCCTGCTTCGTAATACGAACCGCACACTGGAGGAGCAGGAAGCCTCATGGCGACTACCAATCGAGCGAGCGGCGGAGGCCGGTGCTAGGGAAGCGGCAATTGGGCTCAGCGCGCCGTGGGGCTCAAATTGGAGTGGCCCTTTTACTCAAGCTGAGCGGCTTGAGACGTTGCGCGAGCAGTATGAAGCGTGGATGCGCCGGGGCATCAAGGTAGTGCGCGTTGAGTTTGCCGATCCTATGGCGTGGAATACGCCGGACGTGGTCTCGCAAGACATTGTCGCACTTCAGAAGGAATTTCCTGACATCCGCGAATATCGGTTTCACCTCCATAATGGTCGCGGGATGGCGCTTATTTCCGCCTATCAGGCTCTCACTCACCTCGGCGGTGACAGAGTTCTTATTCTCGATGCCGCCGTTGGTGGAATTGGTGGCTGCCCCTATTGCGGCAACGGACAGGCGACTGGAATGATTCCAACTGAAGATCTGGTCCAGCTGCTTGAAGCGTCTGGCGTCGAAACGGGAATTAGTCTGCCAAAACTGATCGAAGCATCTTACAAACTTGAAGAGCTACTTGGCCGCCCGCTGGCGTCCCAAGTATCTAAGAATGGACCGCTTCCCAATGGCGACACTCTATACTCGGAGTCAGTACCGGTCGTTTATACCTTCAGAGAGGCTCAGCACTTTCGGCTGGGTTCTTCCGTCTATCAGGGAAATGCCAGCCCTTGGCGGAAAATGTAATGGTCTGACAGCGGCATCGCATGTTCAACTCGATCCGGTTCACACTATAGACAGTTATGTGACTTAGCTGACGATACGTTTCCCGCTCCCGTCGTCACTGGCACGACAAAAATTCGACTTCAACAATATCCGCGCCGTCGTTTCCCGCACTTGCCCTTGTTTAGCAACCGCGCGGCGCGCGCTTGACACTCTGTGTGCAAGCAGTTCAATGGCGAAGCTAGGAAAATAGAAGACATTTCCTGTTCCGCCCATCGGTCAGCACGTTTTTTGAGGAAGCAGCGATGTCAACAGACTTGTACGTCGGCACGGCCGGCATGTCCGTGTGGTTTAGCAAGGATGAAGGCGAGACTTGGGCGCGTCCGTATTCGGAATCTGGGCTCTACCTTGAATGCCGGGCTTGGTCGCTTGCGACGAGCCCCGAGGCGCCCGACCAGATCTACGCAGGCACCGATTTCGGCATTCAGCGATGGGATCCGGTCACTTCGCTCTGGGGGCACCTGCCGTCGCAGATGGACGGTCTCGGCATTTGGTCTCTGGAAGTGTCGCCTCACGATCCGCGGGTGATGATTGCCGGCACGCACCCGGCAGGGATCTTCCGCAGTGAGGATGGCGGTGCTACCTGGCGCGAGTGCAAAACCGAGTTCATTGACAACTGCATGTTTGTTGGCAAGCCGCGCATCACCCAGATCCTGTTCGATCCGAAGGACCGAGACATGGTGTGGGCAAGCGTCGAAGTCGATGGTATTCGGCGCAGCGCGGACGGCGGCCGCACTTGGAAAAGGCTCGCGCCTAACGGTCTTGTCTCCGACGACATACATGGCTTGGGCATCGAATACGAAGGCGGAAAGCGCAAGCTGTTCGCATCCACCAACAAGGGCGTTCACCATAGTTGGGACTGCGGCGATAGCTGGGAACTCAATCCGCTGAACTCGCAATGGCAGTATACCCGGGTCATCGTCCCGCGCGCCGACCACAATGGCACGATGTTTCTCACAAATGGCGACGGCCCGCCCGGCTCTACCGGCAAGCTGCAGCGCAGCCGCGACTACGGTGTCACATGGGAGGATGCGAAGCTGCCCGGCGAGCTGAATAGCACGCCTTGGGTGATCTCTACTCACGCAAGCAACCCCGATCTGATTTTTGTCGGCACGTGCCTCGGGCAACTTTTCCGCAGCCGCGACGGCGGCGAGACATGGACGCGTCTCAAGCGCGAGTTCGGCGAGTTGCGCGCGATCCTTTGGCGGCCTGCCACGGGTGCTACCTTCAGCGATAGCTTCAAGAAAACGCTTGGCCTGCACGAGCAGAAAGTCTTTGCGGACAAGCCAGCCTAACGGATGAGGAACCAGAAAAAAATGAAGATCCATGCAGCCCTTGCGTTTGCGGCTATAGCGGCATTCGCATGCCCGGCAAGCGCCCAGTTTCCGAACAAGCCCATCACGATCGTTATGCCGTATCCGGCGGGTGGTTCGACCGACAGTCTCGTGCGAACGGTCGCCGCCGCGGCATCCGCTGAGCTCGGCCAGCCGGTGCTAGTCGAGAACAAGCCCGGCGCCGAGGGCCTGATCGCCCATAGCGACGTGGCAAAGTCCCCGCCCGACGGCTACCGCATCGTCTTCGGCACTGGCGGCTCGCTGGTTGCTGTGCCGGCTCTGCGTAAGGTTCCTCCATACGACGCGGTGAAGGACTTTACGGCCATCGCGGGTTTGGCCGATTTTTCGCACTTTCTATTCGTGAACTCGAGTTTGCCGGCAAAGGATATGGCCGAGTTCGTCGCTTACGTGAAGGCCAACCCCGGAAAGGTGAATTACGCCACCGGCAACAACATCAGCGTCCTGACGATGGGCTATCTCACGCGAGACTTGGGGTTGGATATGGTGCAGGTGCCGTACAAGGGTGAGCCCCCGGCGCTCAACGACTTGTTGGCTGGCCGCGTCCAGGTCATGTCCGCAACAGCGCTACCGGTTCCGCACGTCAAGGCTGGCACGCTGCGGGCGTTAGTGACGACATTGCCCAAGCGCACCAGTCTGCTGCCCGACGTGCCGACGATGAAGGAGGCTGGGCAGAAGGACATTCCCTTCGGGGGCGGCTGGGTGGCCTTCTTCGGCCCTGCGGGTATGCCCGCCGACGTGGTTGATCGCCTGAGTAAAGCCCTGCTCAACGCTAGCGCGACACCCGACGTGCAAGCCCGCATCGAGCAGTTCGGTCTGGTTCACAGCCCGCTGAAGCCCGGCGAGCTGGCTGCGCACGTGAAGTCGCAGGTGGGCATCTATGGTGAAGCGGTGCGCGAGCTAAAGCTGCAACAGGAGTAGCGGGCTGATTCTGTCGAAAGGCGCCTGAGGTGGCGATTGCCAAGGGCTAGATCCAGGGCGAGGACAAGATTCTGCACTCGGTGACCGACCCCGAGTGTGTCTGCGCGAGTTCGCACCTACGGCCGATTTTAGCAAGTTCGACGCGGAGTTTTCTCGATACGCGGCCTACACCGCCGGACACAACGTCTCCGGTACGTCCGCCGTTTGACTAACATGTGCACTCGCAAGGGCTTTGCGGAATGAAGTAGTGTCGTTATGGGGCGGTCGATTCGGTGAAGTCCGGGCTGGTCGATGCACGTGACCAAGCCACGTTTGACACTGCGCTTGGCACCCTACGAAGCTACGGAGGGTCGACGTTTAGACCTGCGCCGTGTTGGCGAGCTTCAGTCGCAGTTTCCGCCGTCGTCGCACGAGCACGGAAAGTCCGATAGCGATGGGCGGCAGTGGTGGAGCTGCGCAATGCCCCGGCGACGAGGCGACGGGCTTAATCCAGAAACAGCGTGGCGGATGCGATTGGTTCGGCCCGGGAATGTCGAGTACCAGGCCATGATTGGGCGGCGCATCGATGACGACCCTCAGATATTGGTCGACGGCAGGCGACTTGAGGCTCTCATTGTTCGAAATCTGGAGCGAATGGCGGCAATCGCCAATCAATGGCCTTAATCTGGCTGGCCCGGCACTGGTCGCGATATCTCTTGATGGCGTTGAGGACGTCGAGCTGTTTGGCGCGCAACCTGGCGGAAGGCGATTGCGGCAGCCCGAAGTTCATTTGCCGATGGCCAAGCTGGCAGTTATGCAGGGCGAGCTTGCCACTGCTCTGCAGGAGCAGTTCGACGTTCTCTGGCAGATGGCAGGCTGGGGGGCCGGTTCTCCGTCATTCACCGATGGCGCTTGGGCAAGTTACGGCGACGAGCGGAATTACGGAACAGCATAGCTGAGTTGGGCCGGGATCTAGACGACGCCAGAGACATAGCCGAGTGTCCGCTTCGACTGGATTTGTCGCCCATAGCCGTCTGCGGCAATAGCAGGGGATTGCGAGGAAAGGGATGATGGAGGACGGTAGCGAACCTCCGAAGTGTTCCATATATCCATCAAATTGGGACTAACAATGAATCTCGGTCTCGGGGGTTGCGGGTCCCCGATTTGAACCTACGTCGGCCCATGCAGATGCTGAGAAGGGCATTCACTCGAATCGCTCCCGAGTGATTGGAGCCACGCTAGTGCGAACAATGCGACTTGGATCACTGGTTGTAGCGTGAAACTATAATAAACTCAGAATCCATCGCCGCGGCGCGCGCAGTGGTCGACAGCATGGAAATAGCGGTTCAATGACGCAAAAGCCGATGGTCTACGACGTCCTGCGCGACAAGAACGTGCTTCTCGTCCACTTCTCGACGACCGGCAGGGGGCGCGAGTATGGGCAGATCGTAGGCGATCTCCAGGGAGGTGAGCGTGAGGCCGCTTGAGGCTTTCGACGCGCTCCAAGGTGGTCCCGTGGAGCTGCAGCTGCCGGCTGTGCGGAAAGAGTTCTCGACCGCGCCGCTGTACGTCGCGCTGAACGGCGCGTGGTACCTGATGAGTGCGGACGGGTCAGGGACCAAAGTACCTCACTTGAACATCTACACGTGAGAATGTCGCGCGAAAGAAAGTAACGGTGCCCTAGAAAGAGCAAAGTAAGAAAAGCCCAAATATGCGCGAAAGGCCCGAATAGTGGGGCTTTTGGCAACTGCTCCGACCTCGACTAGGAGTCACACACCGCCCCACTGAACAACATTAAGGAGTAGGCGATGGCGTATGACGATGAAGACGATAACTACGACACGGTCCAAGATGCGGCGGTCGACGTGAGCCATATCGAGGAATGCAACGATCACTCCGGCAGCATCCTGCTGAATGTATTGCCTTAGAGGCAGAAGGAAGCGCCGCCACGGGGGCAGCGGTGCGCCAAACCGGCACAATCAACAGCGTGATGGTGATTGCAGCCGTAAGCGCAGTTTCAGCAACATAACGGTGACGCCCAACCGCATGTGTGCATCGTGGCGGCACGAATTCGTCGCGCGCGAGTCATTAGCAAGCTGCGAGATCGCGCGCTTGGCTACACCACAACACGCGTTCGGCTGCTTCCGCGGTGCTTCCGCAACCAGTCCGAGCGCCACGAGAACAGAATGCGTTCTTGGTAAGTGCCTCGAAATATGAGAGAAAATGGCGGACCCGGCGAGATTCGAACTCACGACCTCTGCCTTCGGAGGGCAGCGCTCTATCCCGCTGAGTTCCGAAACGCATCTCCAGCGTACTGATTAAAGTGCGACAGGCAGGTTCGCAAAACCCCGAGAAACGGTGCCCCCGTTTGGTGTCGCACTCAGTGCTAATCTACTGAACTCGTTACTATTGTGCAGCCCGTCTCGGGGCACCATTCCTTCTTCATCCGGCGTTCAGGCGCTTTGCGTCTGGCACGACTCTCTTGGCAACAACGACAACGACGTCGTGCCAGGGCGAGGTCTGGCGCCCCTTCCACCTCCCTGCCAGGCCGGTGTAGCCTGCTCAGGCAGCGCGTCCAGTAGGCTGCATGTCCGCGACATAACGCAGGCTCTGGGGGGCGCGCCGTGAAATTGTTCCGCCGCACATTCACGCATCTGGCCGTGGGCGCTGCAGCGCTGCCGGCCCTGTCTCCCGTTTCCTGGGCGCAAGCCTATCCATCCCGGACGGTGCGCATCGTCGTCGGCTTTCCGGCGGGCGGGGCGACCGACATCCAGGCCCGTCTGATGGGCGAATGGCTGACCGAGCGGCTGGGCCAGCAGTTCATCGTCGAGAACAAGCCCGGCGCCAGCGGCAATATCGGTACCGAGACAGTCGCCAAGTCGCTCGCCGATGGCTACACCTTGCTGCAGGTCGTGACGCCGCATGCGATCAATGCGGCGCTCTACAGCAATCTCAGTTTCGACTTCATGCGCGACATCGCGCCGGTCATCTGCGCGGCGCGGCTGGCTTACGTCGTCGTGGTGAATCCGTCGGTGCCTGCCGCGACGCTGCCGGAGTTCATCGCCTACGCCAAGGCCAACCCGGGCAAGATCAACTATGGATCGGCCGGCATGGGCACCCCGCAGAACATTGCCTGCGAACTCTTCAAGATGATGGCCGGAGTGAATCTGGTCCATGTCCCGTACAAGGGCGGGGCACCTGCCGTTGCCGATCTGATCAGCGGCCACGTCCAGGTGGTTTTCGCGCCCATCTCGGAATCGATCCAGCAGATCAAGGCCGGCAGGCTGCGTCCCCTCGCCGTAACGACCACGGCCCGGCTGGACGTGCTGCCGGAAGTTCCGCCGATCGCAGATTTCGTGCCGGGTTACGAAGCCAGCGGCTTTGCGGGCATTGGTGTGCCCAAGAATACGCCGGTCGAGATCGTCAATCTGTTGAACAAGGAACTCAATGCCGGTCTCGCCGACAGCAAGATTCGGGGCCGGATCGTCGAACTGGGCGGCACGGTGCTGGGCGGCACACCTCAGGAATTCGGAGCGATCCTCGCGGAGGCCACCGACAAGTGGGCGAAGGTGATCAAGTTCGCGGGCATCAAGGCTGAATAGGGCCGTCCGACGTCTGGAATTCGTGAGCTGGTCCGACGATGAAGCCCTTACTTGGTGTCGACATCTGTCTCGACAACGTCAACAGCAAGGACAAGCTGCGTATCGTTCCCGCGCTGTCCGATATCTTGTCTAAGGGAACGGTTGTCGAGGAGAGGAAGTGTGCGCCCGGCGAAGATTCGGACGCGCAAAGCTACACTACCCTGGAAGCGACAGTCGATCTGGACGGCAAGCTGCTGACAGTCAGGGTTATGATTGTCACCACGCACGACGGTGAGAACCTCTATTGCCCGATGCTCGATGAGCCAGGGCCTGATGGCGACGGTGTGAATTTGTGGTTCGTGGCCGGATAGGCGCGCCGGTCAACGCGACACGGTCGCCGTGTTCGCTGTCGAGCCCTCTCGACGATCAATCGTCGTCCTCGGGCTCGTTGGGCAGGCCGGCAGGGGGCGGCGTGAACTTCTTTCGCCGGAAAAGATCTTCCAAGGTCGAAATGCCTTCGGCGTAGAGGCCCCTGGTGCAGTCCACTTCGGCGTCCATGCGGGTCGAATTGCGGCGGCCATCGGTATGCACGCCGCGGCTCGCGCCGAAGCGATCGTAGTAGGCGAGGAGCTGCGAGCAGCGCGCCTTGAGCTGCTCCGTCGTCTGGGTGGCGGTGGGGTGAGCGGGCTGGGCGATGGCCGGCATCGAGGTTGCAACCATCGCGTCGAATGCGATCAGGGACAGCGGCACCCATCGCGGAAGATGTTTCATCTGTCGCGATGGGTGCCGGTTCCGAGTGATGCCAACAGGCCTAGACCGGGATGACCTTGCCGGTGGGCAGGTCGTAGTACGCGCCAACCACCTTGAGCTTACCGGCGGCGACCATTTCGCCCAGGATCGGCTTCTCGGTCTGCAGCCGGCGCACGTTGGCCTGCACGTTCGCGACGACGGCGCGCTGTTCCAAGTCGGCGCCTCCAGCCTTCACGACGGACTCGATGCCGGGCTTCATGGAGGTGACGAGGCCGGCGATATGGCCCGGCAGCGAGTTGCCTTTTTGCAGGGCCGCAACCGTCGCGTTGACCGCGCCGCAACTGTTGTGTCCCAGGACCATGATCACTTTGGTTCCGAGCACCGCGGCGCCGAACTCGAGGCTGCCCAGTCCTTCGGGCGTCACGAAATTGCCGGCGACACGCACGATGAACAACTCGCCCGGTCCTTGGTCGAATGCGAGCTCGGGGGCAACTCTCGAGTCGGCGCATCCCAATATGGCGGCAAACGGCTTCTGGCCTTGAGCCCGCGCGGCACGCCCCGCCGAAAAATCGCGCTCACTCAACTGTCCGGAGACATAGCGCGCATTGCCGGCCATCAAGAGGGCAAGGGCGGCATCCGGCGTATCAACGGCTCGCGTGGGTTGAGCCCGCGCTCCCGTCGCCACTGCCGTCGCCGCCAGGGCCCCCAGCCCCATCGAAAAAGCACCGCGGCGCGTGAGACCCTGTGAAGAGCAAATGTTGCACATACTTTTCTCCCCTTTGCAATAATACACATTCTATGTGCAAAAATAGGAAAACGCTATCCTTTTCAGAAGCGGCGCGTGCCGCGCGCGGTGCAAATCCCGCCCATCGAAGCCGGCGGCGCTCTGCGCCTTGCCGCCCCGTTGACTCACTTGCGATGATGGTGCGGAAAGCAAACAGAAGGATCATTCATGCGGCGTCTCTCAGTCCTGGTCGGTCTTCTTCTTTTGGGCCTGGCCGGGTGTGCGCCGCCGGGCGTTCCCGTCGCCGACCCGAACTATGACAAGCATGGCAAGCAATTCGACCCGGCGGCCCAAGGTATGGCCGCGCTCTACATCATGAACGTCAACAATGCGGCCAGCGGCGCTCCGCCGCTCACTGTCAGCATCGGGTCGCGGCAACTCGGGCCCCTGGCCAGCGGGACCTGGTTCAGGGTCGAAGTCGCGCCGGACAACTACGATGTGCGCGCCACAGGCAGCGGTGGCCCCGGCTGGCAGTATGTCCGGGTCGGGCCGGGCGACATGCGGTTCCTGGCCGTCAGATACGCCGACGGGACACTGCGCGGCGACGTCCTCGACGTGCCGCAAAGCGAGGGACGGCCGATCGTTCTGGCCGGCCGCCGCGCTTGGGAACGTCAGTGACTCGGGAAGGTCAGTAAAGAATCAGGTCGCCATGGTGACTTCGCGCCCGCGCCCGAGTTGCCTCATCCAGGTGGCGAGGTCGGGGCGGTGCTTCGCCTGATGGCCGTAGTGCCGCCGCAGCGCGTCGACCAGGCGGCCCTTGCGGCCGAGCAGATCGTCGGCATGGGCGATCATCACCGAGTTTGGCCAGGCCTGCGGGCGGATCGCCCGCAGCCTTTCGAACAGAGCCATCTCCGATTCGTCGGGATAGAGCTGGGCGAGCAGGGAGAGCATGCCGGCCGTCGAGCGCGAGACGCCCATATGGCAATGGACCAGCAGATGGCCGTCGGCCCGAGCGGCGCGTGACGCCGCCAAGGCCTCGCCGAACTGAAGGATCGCCTCGACGTGCGAGGCCGTCGGCATCGTCGCACCGGGCTCCGGGTCGATGATATCGTGGAAGCGCAACAAGGTGCGCTGATGCGGCGCGTAGGCCGACAGGACCGGCGGATCGGCGCGACCGGGGTCGAGCATCGACAGGACATGCGAAACCGGCGTGTCGCGTGCATCGGACAATTCGTCGATACCGCAGATCGTGAGAACAGAAATCGAGATCGGTTTCATCGCCGCCTCATAGCATATCGCCCGGGCGGGACGGCAGCGGCGGAACGGCGACACCAGACCTGCGGCCATGTGCTGGCAGGGAGAGGCGCCGGCAATGCAATGGGCATTGGCAGCCGACTGTCCTAGCCTGAGGTGAAATGACCAACGACTACACGATCCGCCGCGCCGTCCCCGCCGATGCCGACCTGGTCCGCGACCTGACGCGGGCCGCTTATGCCAAGTACGTGCCCCTCATCGGCCGCGAGCCCTTGCCGATGGCGGCCGACTACCAACGGGCCGTGCGCGAGCACCTCGTCGATCTGCTCCATGTCGACGGCACGCTCGCGGGATTGATCGAGATGATCGACGAGGGTGAGCAGCTGCTCGTCGAGAATGTCGCGATCGCCGATGCCTTCCAGGGACAAGGGCTCGGCGTGCATCTGCTGGCGCATGCGGATCGAACCGCGGCCCGGCTCGGCCGGCCGCGTCTGAGGCTCTACACCAATCGGCTGTTCGGCTCGAACGTCGACTATTACCTGCGCCGCGGCTACGCGATCGACCGTGAGGAGGCGGTCAATGGCGGGACGGTCGTCCACATGAGCAAGCCGACGCCGCCCGTGAAGCCCGCCTGACGAGGCCGATGGTCGTTTGCGCTACCAGCGTGTGCGGCGCTGCTGCTTGCCCTTGCCGCCATCGCTGCGCCCGCTCCAGCCGACCGACTGGGTGATGTCGCGCAAGGTCCCCCACTCCACCAGGATCGGAGGTGCATAGGGTTTCTTCAGGACCGCCTCGTCCGCAGACGAGTCGTCCTGCTCCTCAACATCGCTCATGAGAGTCCCAATCCCACACTTCCAAGACGCGCCCGCCGGACCCACTTCCGCCAAGCGCGAGGCCATATTCCCCGCTCTCGAAAGCCAGTCAACACTCAATGTGCAATTGAGATATGCGGCTCAAGCCGCCAGTGCCGCCTCGCTTTGGGGGGCGCCGGCAATGCGGCTGTGCCACATGATGCGCCGCTGGGTCATGTCCCACGGCGTCGCCTGATGCAGCAGGCAGCGATTGTCCCAGACCACGGCGTCGCCGGGCGCCCAGTCGTGATGGTAGATTCTCGGCTTCCGACAAGCGAAATCAATCAGGCCCTGGAGGAGGTGCCGGGACTCTTCCGGGGCCATGCCGGGAATGTTGTGGGCATGGCGCCCGATCAGCAATGACTTGCGGCCGGTCTCGGGATGCGTCTTCACGAGCGGCCGCAGCGGCACCGGCCCATCGTGCAGGCCGTAGCCGCTATATTCGCCGTCCGACTTGGCTGTCTCGTGGCCGAGCAGGGACTGGCTGTAGTGCAGCGAGTGGTAGGCCTGCAGGCTCTCGACCTTGGCTTTGAGTCCATCGTCGAGCGCGTCATAGGCGGCGCGCATGTCGGCAAAGCCTGTCTGTCCGCCGATCGTCGGGACCTCTTCGGCGCTGAAGACGGCGCCCTTGGCCTGCACGGGCATGTAGGTGCTGTCGGCATGCCAGCCCATGTTGCCCTTCAGGATCTTCATGACGTCGTCGTTGTCCTTCTCGATCCTGAGCGTGCCGTCGGCCTTGACGTTGCTGATCGCCGCCATCTCGAACTCCAGCGGACCGAAGCGCTTGGCGAAGGCAATCTGCTGGTCCCGTTTCAGGAACTGGCCGGGAAAGATCAGCAGGGCGTATTTCAGCCAGGCGGCGTAGAGATCGCGCCAGGTCGCCTCGTCGAGGGCGGAAAGCTCGATGTCGCTGACGACCGCGCCGAACGTGGTGCCGAACTTGGCGTCGAGCGGCTCGATCCTGAAATGCGGAGCCATGCCAGACCTCCCGGTAGGTTCCGGCAAGTCTAGCGGATTCCGGAGCCTGCAGCGCGGGCCGCGTCGACCTCGGGCCGCAGGTCGAACTTGCCGGACACCCGCCGACATGAAGAAACGGCCGAGCAAAGCTCGGCCGTTCCGGTCTCCATGTCGATCGTGCAGACGTCTTACTGGACGACGATCTCGACGCGGCGGTTCTGCGGCTCGCGCACGTTCGGGCCGGTCTGGACCAGCAGGCCCTGCTGGCCGCGGCCGATCACGCTGATGGCCGTTGCCGGCACGCCTTCGCGCACCAGGGCGTCCTTCACGGCGTTCGCACGACGCAGCGACAGCGCCATGTTGTACTGCTCCGAGCCCGACGTATCGGTGTGGCCGGTCGCCGTGATGCGGGCATTGCCCTTCTGCTGATAGGCCTGGGCCGCCTGCTTGATCGTACCCAGCGCCTGCGCCGTCAGGTTGGAACGATCCCAGTCGAAGAAGACCATGAAGGACGGCGGCTGGACGGCCGCCGGCGGCGGCGCCACCGGCGCCGGGGCCGGCTGGGCGAACTTGTAGGTGACGCCCAGCATGGTCGTGATGTTGTTGTTGTTGTACTGGCCGGGGTTCGTCGTGCCGTAGTAGCGGCCGTCGAGGTTGACGCGCAGGTTCTCGTTAACGTTCCAGCCGATACCGATGATGCCCTGGTAGGCGAACTGCGTGGAACAGAGGCTGCAACCCTGGATCGACGAATCGACGAAGGCGATGCCGGCGCCGGCGCCGACATACGGCGTGATCGTGGCACCCGGCAGGAAGTCATAGAGCAGGTTGGCCATGACCGAGACCTGCTGCACCTGGCCGTAGATGTTCGCGTAGCCGTTCGGGAAGGCGACGGTACCGGTGCCGAAGTTGGAACGATACATCGCCTCCAACTCGACGCGCGGGCCGACGAAGTCGTAGCCGACGACGCCACCGGCGGTCCAGCCGGTGTTCATCTGATAGCTGTTGTTATTCAGCAGCCAGTTGAGACCGCCCTGGGCGCCGACATAGAGGCCGGGGTTGGTCGGGTTCGACGAGAACAGGGAGGACTGGGCGTTCGCGGCGGCCGGCAGAGCGAGCAGGGCAGCTGCTGCGGCGAGAAGAGTCTTCTTCATGAGTACGGTACCCTCGTTGGTGAGTAGCGTACGGATTTACGTTGGCAAATGAGGCGGAGTTGCCGCCATCGGTGATCGGAGTCCACGACTCTCCGATCACCGTGGCGAAGCAGCAACAGTTCAGCAGGTCGGCTGAATCAAGTCGCTGCGTTCGCCATCAATTCGTTCAGCGTTCGCCACAGTGTCGCCCTATCGGCTCACTGCATGAACCAACCATGGCTCACGACAGCCGATTGTCCGGTGAAGGCGGTGCTCGAAGCGGCGGCGAAGAACAGTACGGCATCGGACACTTCGTCGGTCGTGGTGAACTGGCCGTCGACCGTGTCCTTCAGCATGACGTTCTTGATCACCTCGGCTTCGGAAATGTTCAGTTCCTTCGCCTGTTCAGGGATCTGCTTGTCGACCAGCGGCGTGCGCACGAAGCCTGGGCAGACGACGTTGGCCGAGACGTTGTACTCCGCGCCTTCCTTGGCCAGCACCTTGGCGAGACCGATCAGCCCGTGCTTGGCGGTGACGTAGGGCGCCTTGAGCTTCGAGGCTTCCTTGGAGTGCACCGAGCCCATGTAGACGACGCGGCCGTACTTGGCCTTGTACATGTGCTTGAGGCAGGCGCGGGTCGTGAGGAACGCGCCGTCGAGATGGATGGCCAGCAGCTTCTTCCAGTCGGCGAAGGGGAAATCGACCAGCGGCTTCACGATCTGGATGCCGGCGTTGCTCACCAGGATGTCGACCTTGCCGTACTTGGCGACGGTGTCGGCCACGCCCTTCTCGACCTGCGCCTCGTCGGTGACGTTCATGGCGACCGCAAAGGCGTCACCGCCCTTGGCGGCGATTTCCTTGGCCGTCGCATTGGCCGCGTCGAGATTGAGATCGGCGATCACCGGTATGCCGCCTTCGGCGGCGATGCGCAGCGCGATTTCCTTGCCGATGCCCGAGGCGGCACCGGTGACGATGGCGATTCTTCCTGTGAAACGGGCCATACCGACAGCTCCTTCAGATGAAACGATTAGTCTGCGAGGTAATCGAACACGACCTCGCCCAGGCCGAGCGTGAGATCGGTGACGAAATGACTGGCCGAGAGGACTTCGCGCACCGGCAGGCGCGCGACATCGCACATCGCGTGGTCGAAGAGCTGCAGCGCCGCCGGGCCCGACCAGGCGCCCTTCAGGGTCACGTTCTCCGTGTAGTAGCGCACCAGCTCGCAGACGCGTGGCGTGCAGTCCACGTGCGGCACAATCTTGATCATGAAGTTGGGCTTGGCGAGGCTCTTCAGCAGCGGTGCGTGATCGATCTCGCGATGCTTGTAGCCCATCGTGGCATTGACGCAGAGCACCGAGCCGTAGTGCAGGGTGCAGACCAGCGTCTCGCTCTCGTGGCTAACGCGCGGCGTCGCGAGCTTCTTGGGGAAGCCCCAGATCTCACGGCCGCCGGCGATCGGCGAATTGTCGTCGAGATACATGGCGTGCACGTAGCCGCCTTCCTGCACCTCGCCGCTCTTGTCCTTGAAGCGGACCGGGATCACCTGGCCGGTCTCGGTGTAGTCGCCGAACCCGGTCGAATCGGGCATGCGGATGAATTCGTAGTTCACCGTGTCGCCCACCACCTCGAGCGGTTCGGGCACGACCGCGCGCAGGATCTCAGGGTCGGTGCGGTAGCTGATCACGACGAATTCGCGATTGTAGAATTTGTACGGCCCGCGCGGATAGGCCGGGTTGTTGAGCGGCATCGCGAAGGCGTTCTTGCGGACATCGGCCAGTTTCATCGCTGTCGTCTCCTGCTCGTCCTACATGGGTCTTGCTATGCCGGGCCGCGCGGCCCTGGGGCCTGCTACTCTCGGCCCTGCATGGCGAGGTCGAAGGTGAATACACCGTCCGGGCTACTGGGACGTTGCAGTACCTCCGGATGCTCGAGGGTACGCATCATGTCGTTGTAACCGGAGGCCCAGTGCTCCTCCATCGTCCGGCGCGAGAACTCGTAATCCTTCGAGGCGCCTTCGTATTTGCGCGCGTGATAGATCAGATGGATGATGTTGTAGACCTTGTCGTCGGCAGCCTGGGCCAGGAGCTCGGCTTCCGGCGTCTGGCGCAGGTCGGGGGCCACGGCGTCCAGCAGCTTGGCGGCAGCGCGCCGCAGCGCCTGGGTCTGCCGGAACTGATCGGTGCCGGCGCGGGTACGGCTGGAATAGCGGATGTCCTTCTGGCGGACATCGACCTCGATCATGTCGCGGGGCAGGTCACCGCGGGCACTCCACAGGTCCACCTGGAAGGCGAGCGTATCCTGCCGCGGCTCGGCGTCGAGCACCCATTGCAGCGGCGTGTTGGAGACGATGCCGCCGTCCCAGTAGTACTCGCCGTCGACCTCGACCGCTGGGAAACCCGGCGGCAGGGCGCCGCTCGCCATGATGTGCTGCGGCCCGATCCGATGGGTCTGGTTGTCGAAGTAGATGAAGTTCCCGGTTTTGACGTTGACCGCGCCGACGCTGAATCGCTCCTTCTTGGCATTGATGCGGTCGAAGTCGATCAATTGCTCGAGTAGACTCTTGAGCGGACCGACATCGTAGTAGGCGAGGTTGCCCGGGTTGCCGGCTGGCAAGGCGAGCGGCGGCGGGAAGCGTGGCTGAAAGAAGCCCGGAGCGCCCCACATCAACGTACCCAGTGACCGCCACTGGTTGATCAGCTGGTGCTGAAAGTCGCTCTTGATCTCGAACTTCTCGAAATAGGGAATGCCTAGGGGCGGACGGCTGACCTGTTCCCAGAAGGCCCGCAACTTTTCGACCCGCTGTCCCGGTGCGTTGCCCACGATCAGGGCAGAATTGATGGCGCCGATCGAGATGCCGGCGACCCAGTCGGGATGGAGATCTGCTTCGGCCAGGGCCTCGAAGACGCCCGCCTGATAGGAGCCCAGGGCCCCGCCGCCCTGCAAGAGCAGCGAGATTCTCTCGAACGGAGGACGGGCCGACACGGGTTTGATCGTCATGTCGCCTGTCTCCTCGATCTGACCACCAATTGGACAGTGCCTATCTAGCACGCGGCAGGCCAGCTCGGGTGGGCCATCTCGCCGCTTCGCAGTATCCAGGCCGTAAGCGGCATCTAGGCTGTAAGCGGCAAGTGCGCGAAGAGACTTCGGGCATTTTCGGGCACATGGCTGAGAAAATCCTCGTCGAACGCCAGGCGTTCGTGGCTGCCCTGCTCGAAGTTGATCGGGTCCTGGTACCAGCGGCGCGCGTAGGTTGCATAGACGAAGGGGCGCCGCCGCTCGGACTGGTTCGCCGTCCCGCAATGGTAGAGCCGGAAATCCCACAACATGCAGGAGCCGACCGGGACGACCGGCGAGATCGAGGGCTTGGTCTCGTCGGGTTTGGGCCAGCGATGGCTGCCCGGCCATAGGGTCGTCGTGCCGTGCATTTCGTTCATCTCGATCATCGGCAGGGCGACGGTCAGGGCATGGGCCGGCAGCAGCGGCGAGATCGCCGAATCGAACAGCGCCGGTCCGTCGCGGTGGACATGCTGGCGCGCCGCGCCCGGCAGCGACAGCACCGCCCCGTAGCTCTCGAGAATGGTGTCCCGGCCCAGTGCCAGCCGTGCAAGCGCCACGACGGCCGGATTGGCGTAGACCAGGGGATCGCCGAAGCCGTCCGCCATGTGCAGGGCAAGCAGCGCACGCCGGTCGCCGATCGCCAGCTTCTCGTCGCTGGGGTCGTCGCTGAAGTAAGAGGAATAGCGCTGCTCGAAGGCGCGCTTCAGGTCAGCCATCAACCGGTCGGGCAAGACATGATCGAGGATTGCGTAGCCGTTCTTGACGAGGCAATCATAGGCCTGCCGGATCGGTTCGCTGCCGGTCAGGTCGTCGCCCGAGCCTTGGGCCCGGGGCGAGCGGAAGAGGGGAGTACAATCTATTCGGATCATGGATTTCGTGTCCGGCGATAAGAGACGCAATTGAATGCCGTTGCCAAGCCTGCATCGCAGCACCGCACACCGGCCGGCGGGAGATCCCACCGTTACCTTGTCTATGGCCTTGCTCTCGAAAGCGACGTTCCGCTCCTCTCCGTCGATGAGGCACCGGCCGAGGATGTCGAAACGGCGATCAGGCTGACCCAGACGCCGACCGATACCTTCCGGCGGCGCACCGAAAGTGTGGCCGCCGACCCGCAAGCCTGGAGCCACCATGCTCTCCTGGAAGGCGGCGCAGTCTATATGAAAATCAGAGGCGTCTTCGAGGCGATCGTCGCCCCCGACGGCCGCCAGGTCGACTGTCTTCGCCCTGAAGAGGCCGACCAGGGGTCGTTCGAAGCCAACCTGCTGAACTTCGTGATGAGCACGGCACTCACCCAGCAGGGCGAGGAGCCGTTGCATGCGACCGTGCTGGATCTCGCGGGCCGGGCGATTGCACTGCTTGGCCCCAGCGGTGCCGGCAAGTCGACCCTGGCGGCGTTCCTGGTCGGTCGCGGGGCGCGGCTGGTGACGGACGACATGCTGCGGCTCAGCTTCTTCGCTGGCCAGGGCCATGCCCATTATGGGCCCAATCGCCTGAAACTCCTCGATGAGCCAGCCAAGCGTTTGCTGCCAGAGGCAATCGCGACAGGCTACTTCAACACGGTGAGCGGCAAGCTGATGGTGCGGCCCGACGACAGGACGGGATCGCGCCGGGAGCCGCTGCCGCTCGCGGCCCTGATCTGGCTGGGCAATCGACCTCCCGAGCAAGGTTCCGGCGCCACTGGAGTGAGCGTCTCGCGGCTTGGTGGATTGGAGCTCATTCGGGTGCTGACGTCTTCGGCCATGAACATTCGCGACTACGCGCCCCAGCGCCTGGCGCGCCAGCTTCGGTTCGTCGAGCAGGTCGCCCGCACCGTGCCTGTCTTTGCGCTGGTCTATCCGCGCGACTATGCGCGGCTGGCCGATGTCGCCGACCGGATCCGAAGCATCGTGCGGGACGCGTGAGTATTCCTTTTCCTCGCCTCGAGGCACGTCCGGTGTGCGGCCGGCCGCTGTTCGTCGTGGATGGTCTATTCAAGGCCGATCTCGTCCAGGCCCTGCATACGATCCTGACGAAGCAGTCCTTCAGCCTGTCCGACTACGACACCGAGGCGACATCGCGCATCCGTCACTGGAAAAGCGAATTCCCACCGGCATTCTTTGCCGCCAATCCGCTGCTGCAGCACTGGCGCGATGTCGTCGTGGCGAAGAGCCGGGAGCTCTTTGCTGGGAGCGACCTCACGCTGGACCGCGTCCACGCCAACGCCCATCTGTTCGGCGATCACCAGCATGCCCATATCGACGCCGATCCCGGCGTGACGGCGCTCTACTTTGCCAATCCCGACTGGGACGATGACTGGCAGGGCGAGACGATCTTCTATGCGGCCAACGGCGAGCCTTGGCAGGCACTGGCGCCCAGGCCCGGGCGGCTGGCGGTGTTCGACGGCGGCATCGTGCATCGTGGCGGCGTGCCGTCGCGCAGCTGCTTCGCCGCCCGACTGTCGGTCGCCTTCAAGTTTTTCAGCTCGTGATCCTGTGGTTCCACGGATTGAGGCTGACGGCGAAACGTCGGCCGGAAAAAGCCGAGACGCCGTGGTAGAGGCCGGGTGAGAACATCACCAGCCGGTTGGTCCGGGGAAAGTAGCGCAGGTCGTCGGTGAAGAACTCGCCGCCGCTCACCTCGCCGACATCGGCGTAGTAGACGGCGCTGCATTGCGGATAGCGATACTCCTTGCGCTCCCGGAACAACCGCTCGTCCTTGTCGACATGCCAGCCGGGATTGCCGCTGTTGCGCCACATCTCGTAGCCCACGATGGCGCCGAGGTCGAAATGCCGGGCGCAGAGGTCGAGAATCCTCTCATGGATGGGATTGGCGCCGAGCTCGTACCATTTCTCCCCTTCGCCGTAATCGAAGCCGGCGATCTTGGCGACCGTCGAGGCGTCGAAGACATCGTCGAGGATGATCAGCTTCTTCATGGTCGTCTTCAGGACGCATTCCTGAGATGGGCGAACAGGCCGCGGTCGTCGGGGGCCACGGTCGCCAGAAAATCCCGGCCGACCTCGAGCCGCGCGGCGGCGAGACGCAGGCCTTGGGTGGAGTCGCGGAACCAGCGTCGCGCATAAGCCGCCTGCAATAGGTAATGCGGCTTGTCCGACCGATTGGCCGTGGCACCACTCAGCAGCCGGGAATCGAAGAGGGCGACGCTGCCCGGCGGCACGTCGATGACCTCGGGGGGAGCCTCCTCATTGCGCACCTTCCAGCGGTGGCTTCCCGGCCAGATGGCAACGTTGTGCGCCGCGCCGACGGCCAGGCGGCAGGTCAGGGCGTGCGCGGGCAGGAGCGGTGACAGGTCGGCATCGAAAAGAAGCCGGCCGTCACGGTCGATATGCTGGGGGGCGCCACCGGGCAGGGCCATCTCGGCGCCGAAGCCCTGCAGGATCACGCTGCGATCGAGGGCGACGCGCGCGATCGCAGTGACGGCTGGATTGGCGTAGACGATCGGATCGGCAAAGGGGCCCGATAGGGCGATCGGCAGCGCATAGCGCAGCGTGCCGATCCTGAAGCGATCGTCGGGCGTGCCGGTCAGGTCGACCAGCGCGGCCTCCAGGGCAATCTCCAATTGGGCGACGGTTGCCGGTGGCAACACGCGATCCAGGATGACGTAGCCCTCCTTAACGAGATGGCCAAAGGCCTGCTGTACCGGCTCTGTCTGGGCCAGCAGGTCGGGTGGAGCCCCCATGTCGGCAAAGCTCCCGCAATCGATTCTCATGACTGATACACCACCCCGTCTCGATGCTATGATAATGCGTCATGGGCGCTGTCGCGACATTCCTTGGTCTGCCTGCTGCGGATCGCCGGCTGTTGCTGAGGGCCCTGGCGACGATCGTCAGGGTGCGGGTGCTATTGCGTCTGCAGCCTCTCGACCGATTGCGAACCTGGGCGCAGCAGAAGAAGCCGGGCAATCTTCCGCCACGGCAGCTCGCCTGGGCCGTTCGCACCGCGGCGCGGCGTGCACCAGGCGCGACGTGCCTCGTCCAGGCCCTCGCGCTTCAGCGTTTGTTGTCGCAGCAGGGCCATTCTTCCGAACTGCATATCGGTGTCGCCAGGCACGACCAGGCGTTCGAGGCGCATGCCTGGCTCACGCATTGCGGTGAAATCCTGATCGGTGCGGATCGGCACGAGGAGTTCACGCCTCTGGTCGCCTGGCCTTCCAACCCGGGCTGATCTTGTTCGCTGCTGTCTTCGACTCGAGAGGTCGCCCCGTGGACCCCCGTGCGCTGGCAGGCGCGAGGCTGGTCGTGCAAAGCCCGCCCGACGCGCCTCAACTCGCCTTCGTGCATTCGACTGAGCGCTTCGATGGCGAATGGCGCGGTACGGCCAGCCTGCAGGGCCGATACTGGATCACCGGCCGGATCCGTCTCGACGCGCGCGGCGCGCTCCAGGCGCGGCTGGCGGGCCGCTTTATGCTGGGCTCGACACCGCCGAGCGATGGCGATCTCTGCCTGCAGGCTTATGCCATCTGGGGAGATCGCTGCGTCGATCACCTGGCCGGCGACTTCGCCTTCGTGATCTGGGACGGTCGGGACCGCCGATTGATGGCGGTGCGGGACCAGCTCGGTGTCCGCACGCTGTTCCATGCCGAGAGCGACGGACTCCTGATGGTGGGAGACTCGCTCGACTGGATTGCCGCTCGACTGGGCGATCGAACGCTCGACGATCAATGGATTGCCGATTTCCTGACGGCCGGTTTCAGCCTCGACGCGGAACGCACCGTCTATCGCCAGGTCCGACGCCTGGCGCCAGCGCATTCGTTCGATCTTTGCAACAATGTCCCGGTGATCCGGCGCTACTGGACCCTGCAGGTCGGAGATCCACTCCATCTTCGCAATGCTCGGGCCTATGCCGATCGGTTCCTGGAGCTCGTTTCGTCGGCCATTCGCGATCGGCTGCCGGCCGGAAAGGTCGGCATCTCAATGAGCGGCGGCATCGATTCGACGACGCTCGCGGCCTGCGCGGTCGCGGCGGCGGGAGAACCGGCCCGCGTCGTGGCGGAGTGCGCCTACTACGAGCGGTTGATGCCGGACGACGAAGCGACGTTTGCCGGTCTCGCCGCTCGGCACCTCGGCATCGACCTTCAGGCGAGGGCGGTTGACGATCTGATCTACGATCCTGGCTGGCGCGATCGATCGGATGGCGGGGCAGAACCCGCCATGGCCGTCATTGCCCATCGCCCGGAGCAGATGATGGCGGCCGAGCAGGCGGCGCGTTCGCCAGTGTGGTTCTTCGGTGAAGGGCCGGACAATGCTCTGGTCTTCGAGCGCCAGTCCTATCTCTCGTGGCTTGTGCGGCGCGGTGATTGGGGCCGGCTCGGCGAGGCCCTGTTTCTCTACCTCAAGGCCAAAGGGCGGCGCGGCTGGCGGCAAACGATGCGCCGCTACCTCGGCCGCGACGACTCCGCATCGGCCGAACCGGATAAGTCCTGCTGGCTCGACCGTGGCCTGGCCGATCGCCTGGACCAGGAAGCGCGCCTCGCGCGGCTTACCGCATCCAATCCGAAAGCCCATCCCTGGCATCCCCGGGCCGTTGCCTCCTTCGCCAGTCCGGTCTGGACCGCCATGTTCGACGGTTTCGATCGCGACGAAAGTCTGGCGCCCATGGTCTGGCGGCATCCCTATCTCGACCTTCGCGTGCTGGGCTTCCTGCTTTCCGTGCCGCCGGTTCCCTGGGCGCGGGAAAAGCTCCTGATGCGCGAGGCCATGCGCGGACAGCTGCCCGATGCCGTACTTTCGCGTCCCAAGACGCCGCTGGCCGGCACGCCGCTTGCCGGCGCGATCGCCGCCCATGGCTTGCCTCCCTTGTCGGGCGCACCACCGCTTGCCCACTACGTGGACCTGCGGGCGCTGCCGGAGCAACTGCCGCCGGGGGCCGCCCTCGATCGGCTGATCGCCGTCCATGCGCTCGATCACTGGCTGGCGGCGCACACCTGATCGGGGCCAGGACGACGCATTCCCGCCGACTATTGCCCGCCTGTCTGGTGGTCGGTAGAGATGGCGCATGCTCGACCTGTCTACCGTCGTGAAGAAGTCGGCCGCCCAGGTGTCGTGCGTCCTCAATGAGGAAGTTGCCGTCCTGAACGTCGAGCGTGCCCTTTACTTCGGGTTGCAGGGGGTCGGCGCCTTCGTCTGGGACCGGCTGGAAGAGCCGAGCACGGTCGCAGCGCTTTGCGAGGCGGTGCTGGAGGAGTTCGACGTCCCCCCAGAGGTGTGCCGGCGCGACGTCATGGCCTTTCTCGACAGTCTTAGTGAAGCCGGCCTGGTCGACTTCGTTTCAGCGTGAACGCTCGGGACGATCGCGCAACTGCGAATCGATGGCGGCTTGGCCCCACTCATATGGGCAATGCCAACAGGGTGGCAGCTGTGGTAGAAATGACACCCTGAGTGCAAGGAGGGATGGGTCGAAATGGATGCCCAGTCAACCGGCCGCTCCAGGCCGGCCCTTGATAAGAAACCCTACGCATCACCAGTGCTGATGCAGTGGGGAACGATGCAGGAGATAACCAAGGCGCTCGGGCTGGGCGGCATGCCCGACGGCGGCATCATCAAGCTCGCGCAAAGAACACGTCTGTTGTAGGGGACGCACCCGGCGATCGTCGGCGCGGTATCGCGCTGGCGAGGAGCCGATGTGGGATCATCGACTGGAAGTTGCAGCTTTCGATCTGCTCTGCGCTTTGGTGAGGCCTGACGTCGATGCGGCCTTCGTTCGGCAGAGTCTCGGCCGGAAGGTACCGTTCGATGCGCTGCTACGGGCTGCGCGCGAGCATTCACTGCGGCCACAGTTGATTCGCGCTTTGGCGACGCTCGGCTGGGAAGGCGTGCCGGCCATCCAGCGACCGGCGCTCGAAAACTTCCAGCAGCTCCACGGTGCGCTTGCCCTGGGAATGGCGGAGCAACTGGGCCGTGTCAGCGATGCGATCCTCGCCCGCGGCCTTCGCTGTGCCGCCTTCAAGGGCGCGACCCTGGCGGTGATTCTCTACGGCAGCCTGTCGGCGCGGGAATACACCGACATCGATCTCATCGTGCCTGCTGAAGCACTCGACGACGCCGAAGATGTGCTCGAGGCGTTGGGCTACGCGAGCGATCACGACGACCGGCGTTTCCGTCGCGCCTTTCTCGGCTATCAGCGTCAGACGGCGTTCGTTCATCCGGCGCAGGCCGCGATCGATCTGCATTGGGATTTCACCGGCGTTCATTTGCCGTTTCCCCTGACGCCGGCCGAGATCTGGGATTCGCTCGAGACGATCAAGGTCGGGCAACGCGATGTCCCCGCGATCACAGGCGCCGATCTCGCGCTGCTTCTGGCGGGACACGGAACCAAGGAACGTTGGCGCAGCCTGGGCTGGGTCGTGGATTTTGCGGTCCTGGTCGCGCGCCGGCGCGACCTCGATTGGTCCACGATCTACCGTCGTGCCCAGGCGGCGGGATGCGGCGACAATGTACTGCTCGCCTGCAGGCTGGCGGAACGCCTGCTGGGCGTTGCCGTGCCATCGGTATTGGTCCGGCTGCTCGGACAACGTCCCCGCGTCGAGACGTTGGCTTCGGGGATGATCGACGAATTGCGCCAGGGCGAAAGCGGACGCAAGACAGGCCGCAATCTCGTCGACATAGAGCTTTGCGATCGTCGCCTCGACAGGATCGCCGCCAGTGTCAGGTTGGCGCTGACGCCGACCATCAGCGACTATCGCGCCATGCCGTTGCCATCCGCTCTATGGCCGCTCTATCGTGTCACACGCCCGTTCCGCCTGGCTGCTTCTGCCCTGGCGTCACGTCTCCAGCTCCGCCTCGAATAAGCTCTAGCGCCAGGGAAGGCGCAGGATGTCGATGAAGTCGTCGACCCAGGGACGAACGTCGGCCGTCGTCACCGGCTTCAGGGCGCGCCCGAGGGGCGGCACCTGCAGGCGGGCCCTGTCGCGCGCCGCGACCACCCATTCGCTCATCCCTTCGTCGACGACGGGGGCGCCGGCCCAGCCGAGGGCGTCGACGGCGGCCAGCACAAGGGGATCGAAGGTCAGGAACTTGTGCGACACCTGCACCGCGATCAGCCCGTCAGGCGCGACATGGCGGATGTAGGTCGCGAAGGCTTCGACGGTCAGCAGGTGAAGGGGCGGTGCGTTGCCGGAAAAGGCATCCAGGATCAGAAGGTCGTAGCGGCGGGAGGGTTCGCGTTCCAGGCTGAGCCTTGCATCTCCCGGCACGATCGTGATCGCCGCCTTCGAATCGGCCAGGAACGTGAAGTCGCGCCGGGCGATGCGTTCGACGGCGGGGTCGATCTCGTAGAACACGATGTCGTCGCCCGGCCGCCCGTAGGCTGCGACCGTGCCGGCGCCGAGGCCGATCACCCCGATCCGCCGCGGCCGATCGGGCAGCGTGGCCATCGCCAGCCCGACGGCGGACTCCGGCTGATAGTAGATCGTCGGTTCGTAGCGCCGCTCCGGCGCCAGATATTGCAGGCTATGCAGGATGATGCCGTGATGAAGCTCGCGCCGATGCTCGGGGGTGCCTTTGTCGAGATCCACGACATGAAGCGTGCCGTAGAAGTTGCGCTGCTGCGAGACGAGGCCGTCGCGGTCGGCACGGTAGACATGGCGCACGCCGTAGAGGCCGGCAGCAAGCGCCAGGACGGCGCAGGCGAGGCCTGCCGTCTTGAGAAGCGGCCTGCCGAAAGTGCCGGCGCCCAGGGCCAACGGCATCGACGTTGCCGCAAGGACGATCGCAAGATCGTAGTGTGCGTCGAGCACAAGCGGTGCCACCAGGGCGACCGACAGGCCGCCGAGCGCGCCGCCCAACGCCATCGTGAAATAGTAAGCACCCAGCCGCTGCGGCGCGGGCCGCCGTCGGGCCAGTTCACCGTGACAGTACAGGCAGAGCGTCAGCAGGCCGGCCAGGAACAGCGGCACCAGGACCGTCGTCTCGAAACGAAAGCGGACAAGGGTCATGACCCTCGCCATCACGAGGACGGCCGCCGTCGCCGCGAAACTCCAGAACAGGCGGTGGAAGGGTAGCCGGCCATCGAACCAGACGACGAGGCTCAGAAGATAGAGAGCCAGCGGCGGGATCCAGAGCAGCGGGATCGGCGCCACGTCACGCGTCAGGTATTCCGTCGTGGCGACCAGCATCGCCGTCGGCAGGGCTGCCAGGAGCAGCCAGGCGGCCGTGTTGCGCGACTCCTCGTTCGCCTCATCGTGCGTGTGAGCGGGCAATGAAGAGACGGGGTGCTCGCGCGGCCGGCGGGTCCACCAGGCAAGTGCGCCCACCATCAGGGCGGCCAGCCCGTAGAAGGCGCTCCAGGCCAGTGCCTGAACGTGCAGGGGCAGCCAGGGCTCGACGGCGAACGGATAGGCGAGCAGGGCGGCGATCGACGCGGCGTTGGACAGGGCAAAGAGGCGCCATGGCAGGCGTCCCGTGCCGGCGAGCCAGGCCTGGGCCAGCGGGCCGGTCGCCGCCAGCAGCATGTAGGGCAGTCCGGCGCTGGTCAGCAGCAGGAGCACGATCTCCCATAACGGGTCGCGTGAATCCGTCGGCTTGTGAGCGGCATCTGGGAGGATGGGCAGGAAGAACAGGCTCGCCGCCAGCAGCCCAAGATGCAGCAGGCGCTGCAGGCGGGGCGACAGCAGGCGCAGCGACAGCGCGGCATAGCCGTAGCCGGCCACCAGGGCGGTCTGGAAGAAGGCGAGGCACGCCGTCCAGACGGCGGCGCTGCCGCCGAACCACGGCGTGATCAACCGCCCCATCAGCGGTTGCACCAGGAAGAGCAGAAAGGCCGAGAGCAGGATCGCACCTGCTGCAACCATCATCCCCGATCCCGCCCCGCCTGCACGCATGCGGAGCAAGGGATGTCACTTCAGCCGGGAAAACAAGCCCTGCCGTAAGGTGGCTTGCTACTCCGCGGCGGCGGCGTAGCGCAGGTCCGGCAGCATCGCCGAGCGGTCGATCGGGGCGCCGGCGTCGAACTTCCTGAGTTCGGGCATCACGGTACGGGCGAACATCGTCATGTTGCGCGCCGCTTCCTCGTGCGGCATGCCGGCATAGGAGAAGACGCCGACATAGGCGGAGTTCCGCGTCTGGCGGTGGATCGCCATGATCTTCTCGTAGACCTGCTCGGGCGTGCCGTAGACCTGCAGGTCGGCGAAGAACTCGATCGCCTTCTGGTCGCCGTAGACCGCGAGCTTCTCGTTCATCTTGGCGTAGTATTCGTAGCCTCGCTGGTTCTTCATGTGCTCGCCGGCGAACTGGTAGTGATCGAGCACGGTGCGGTAGTAGCCGCCGATATACTTCACGGCCATCTCGCGCGCCCGCTCCGCACTTTCGTCGACGAAGGTCCAGCCGGCCGAGATCGGCTGCGGGGCGTCGGTGCCGTTGATCTCGCGGTAGAGCTGATTGTACTCAGTGAGCTCCTTCTCGACCTCGCGCCACGGCTTCTGCGGGATGATCAGCAGGCCGACGCCCAGCCGCGCCATGATGCGGGCGCTCTCCGGCGACACGGCGGCGGCGTAGGTGCGGCCGCGGAAGCTCTTGAAGGGCGCAGGGCGGATCTCGACGGGCGGCTGCTTGTAGTGCTTGCCCTGATACTGCATCACACCGCTCTCAAGGCCCTTGAGCAGCGCTTCGCCGTATTCGACGAAAAGCTCGCGGCTATCGCCCATGTCGAGGCGAAAGCCGTCGAACTCGACCTTGCCGGCGCCGCGGCCCAGTCCCAGGATCATACGGCCGCCCGACAGATGGTCGAGCATGGAGATCTGCTCGGCGACCCGCATCGGGTCGTGCCAGGGCAGCACCACGACCATCGATCCCAGCCGAACCGATTTGGTGCGACCGGCCATGTAGGAGAGGAACTGCACCACGTCGGGGCACATCGTGTAGTCGGTGAAATGGTGCTCGACCGACCAGACCGATTCGAAGCCCAGCGGTTCGGCCATGTCGGCCAGCGCCACCTCGTTGAGGTAGATTTGCCGATCGGTCAGCGTTCGGCCGGTATTCTGAAAGACGGCAGCCATTCCGACATGCATGGCGTTTCCTCTCGCTTGTTCGTGTCTTTGTTTCTTCATGGTAAACGGTCATTCACATGCTTGAAAAGCCCCGAGGTCCGCTTGATTCCGCCGTATTCGACCGTCATATGCGGACCATGACCTTTCGTTCGAGGCGTACGTTTCTCGTCGGCGCCGGAGCTGTCGCGGTTGCCGGTGTCTCCGCTGGTTCCGTGCTTGCCCAGGCCACAAACCCCGATGTCGCGGCGGTCGAGCGCTACTTCAACGGCCTTCGCACCCTGCAGGCGCGGTTCGTGCAGTCGAACCCCGGCGGCACGGTGGTGCAGGGCACGCTCTCGGTGCGCCGGCCCGGCCGCATGCGCTTCGAGTACGATCCGCCCTCGCAGCTCAAGATCGTGGCCGACGGCAGCCAGGTCACCATGTGGGACATCGCCAATCGCGATTTCGGCCAATGGCCGATCGGCTGGACGGCGGCCTCCTTCCTGGTGAAGGAGCCGATGGTCCTGCAGGGCGGCGATCTCTCCGTGGAAAAGGTCGAACGTGCCGACGGCATGTTGCAACTCACCATGACCCAGACGCGCAAGCCGCAGGAAGGCAAGGTGATCGTGCGGCTGGCCGAAAATCCCATGGCGCTGCGCGGCTGGACGATCATCGACAGCCGCGGCCAGCGGGTCGACGTTTCGCTGAACGGCGTGCAGACCGGCCTGCAGCTCGCCGATTCGCTCTTCAAGTTCGACGGACCCGACGCCAGCATTATTCGTCGCGGCGGCCGCTGACGCGCTATAACCTCGGTCGGACGAGAGGCAGGCTTTCGAGACGCGGGGACGGCAAGACGTGAATGGATTGATCGTGCGGGCCTCGACCGAGGCCGATGTAGCGCGGTGCGCGGAAATCTACGGACATCATGTGCTGCACGGCACCGCTTCCTTCGAGGAAACGGCCCCTGATCTTGCCGAGATGAAGAAACGTCGGGCGACCGTCCTCGATCTCGGGCTGCCCTATATCGTGGCCGAGAAGCAGGGCCGCCTGCTGGGCTACGCCTATGCCGGCACCTACCGTCCGCGGCCGGCCTATCGCTACTCGGTCGAGAACTCGATCTACATCGACAAGGACGCGGTCGGCCAAGGCGTCGGCCGGGCCCTGCTGCCTGCCCTGATCGATCTCTGCACGCAGGCCGGCCGCCGCCAGATGGTGGCCATTATCGGCGATTCGCAGCACGTCGCCTCGATCAAGCTCCACGAGTCCTGCGGCTTCGAAATGGTCGGCACCTTCAAGAGTATCGGCTTCAAGTTCGGCCGCTGGCTCGACAGCGTCCTGATGCAACGCGCGCTGGGCTCAGGGGACGCGACCGTGCCCGGCGAACTCGACCCTTCACGACGGAGCTGACGCCATGCGGCTGATCGACTATTTCGACCGCGGCGCCGATCTCTTTCCCGAGCGGCATTGCCTGCATGACGGATCGCACGGCTGGACCTATGCGGACGTGCGCGCCGAAACCCATCGCGTGGCCAACGGCCTGCTGGCGCTGGGGCTTGGCCGTGGCAGCAAGGCCGCCGTCTACAGTCCCAACCACGCCGCGGCCTATGCCTGCCTGCTGGGTATCGTGCGGGCAGGCGTCACCTGGGCGCCGGTCAATGCGCGCAACGCGCTCGAAGAGAACCTCTACATCCTGAACAACACCGACGTGGAGGTGCTGTTCTATCATTCGAGCTTCGAAAGCTACCTGCCGCGCATCCGCGAAGCCTGTGCCCGGATCCGTGAGACGATCTGCATCGACCGGCCCTCCTTCGAGGCGTGGCTGGCAGCGCAGCCGGCCGTAGCGCCTGACCTGCCCGAGGCGCCGGACGACGTCGCCTTCCTCGCGAGCTCGGGCGGCACGACCGGCCGGCCCAAGGGCGTGCAGATCACCAATCGCAACATCGAGGCGATGAACTCGATCTTCTGGGCCTGCATGCCGGTCACGTCGCCGCCGGTCCATCTCATGGTGGCGCCGATGACGCATGCGGCGGGCGTCTGCTCGTTTCCGCTGCTGGCCTACGGCGGCACCAACATCTTCATGGGCACGGCCGATCCCGGCGCCATTCTGGCGGCGATCGAGAAACACAGGGTCACGCATGTCTACATGCCGCCGACCTTGATCTACATGCTGCTCGCCCATCCCGACGCGCGCAAATACGACTACAGCTCGCTGCAGCATCTGGTCTATGCCTCCGCGCCGATGTCGGTCGACAAGCTTGTCGAGGCGATCGACGTCTTCGGCCCGGTACTGACCCAGACCTACGGCCAGGCCGAAGCCTGCATGATCTGCACCTTCTTCTCGCCGGCCGATCACGTGACGGCGCTCGAGGGCAACAAGCGCGGCAGGCTTGCGAGCTGCGGCAAGATCTCGCCGCTGGTGCGGCTCGAGACCATGGACGATCAGGGCCGCATCCTGCCGCGCGGCGAACGCGGCGAGATCGTCGTGCGCGGCGCTCTGGTCATGAAGGGCTACTACAACAATCCCGATGCCACCGCCGAGGCGTCGGCCTTCGGTTGGCACCATACCGGCGATATCGGCGTCATCGACGAGGACGGCTTCGTCTATATCGTCGATCGCAAGAAGGACATGATCATCTCCGGCGGCTTCAACGTCTTCCCGAGCGAGGTCGAGCAGATCCTGTGGGGCCATCCCGCCGTGCAGGATTGCGCCGTGATCGGTGTGCCGGACGAGAAGTGGGGCGAGGCGGTGAAGGCCGTGGTCGAGCTGAAACCCGGCGCCGCCGCGACGGCGGAGGAGCTGATCGCGCTTGCCAAGGAGAAGCTCGGCGGCGTGAAGGCACCCAAATCGGTCGACTTCATTGCGGCCCTGCCGCGCAGCCCGGTCGGCAAGGTCCTGAAGAAGACCTTGCGCGAGCCCTACTGGGCCGGCCAGGAGCGCAAGATCTGATGCTCGACTCACTGCGCCGCCTGCCGCCCAACGTGCAGGGGGCGCTGTGGCTGGTCAGCGGCGGCTTCATCTTCACGTCCACCAGCGTGATGATCCGCCTGCTCTCGGCGCAGATCGAGAGCGTGCAGACCGCCTTCTTCCGCGCCGCCATCGGGCTCCTGCTGCTGCTCCCCTACATCCTGACCGGCCGCGTCAAGCCGTGGACCAGTCCACGCATCGCCGGCCATTTCTGGCGCACCTTCATGGGCACCACCTCGATGGTGCTGGGCTTCTATGCCGTCGCCATGCTGCCGCTGGCCGACGCGACGGCCATCGCCTTCTCGCAGCCGCTGTTCTCGGTGGTGGTTGCCGCGCTGGTTGCCAAGGAGAAGGTGCGCTGGCGGCGCTGGTCGGCGACGATCGTGGGCTTCATCGGCGTGCTGGTCATGGTGCGGCCGGGTGAGGGCAGCCTGCAGCTCGGCGCTTTGGTGGCGTTGTCCAATGCCGCCTGCGTGGCGATCTCGATCTATCTGGTGAAGCGGCTCTCCGACTCCGAGGCGCCGCTGATGATCCTCACCCAGTTCGCGCTGTTCTCGACCCTGTTCCTGGCGCCGCCTGCACTCTGGGTGTGGCGCTGGCCCGACCTGTGGGGGTGGGCGCTGGCCGTCGGCATCGCAGTCAGCGCGACGGTCGGCCAGTATTTCTGGGTGCAGGCCTTCAAGGCCGGTGAGATGTCGGCCGTGGCGCCGTTCGAGTATCTGCGCCTGCCGTTCGCCGTCTTCATGGGCTGGCTGATCTGGAGCGAGATGCCGGTGATCTGGACCTATGTCGGCGCTGCCATCGTCATCGCCTCGGCGCTCTACATTGCCCACCGCGAGCACCAGCTCGCGCGTGAGCGCCGACGGGCGGCAGTCGCTGCAGTCAAGGCGCCGGAGGCTGGCCCATCTCAGTCGAACCCGCCTGGTTCTTGAGCAGCCAGGCGCGGGCCTGCCGGCGATGGCTGTCCGAAATATGCATGCGGGCAGCCGTGAAGGCGGCGACCAGCACCGCCGCATCGTCGGTGAAGCCCAGCCCCAGCAGGAAGTCCGGCACGACGTCGAAGGGCAGCACGAAATAGGCCAGCGCCCCCAGTAGGGTGGCGCGGATCGCCAGCGGCGTGGCGCTGTCGGTAGCGCAATAGAACGCCGCGACCGCATCCTCCGTGAAAGGAACGCGGCCCAGCGTCCGGCGCGCCTTCTCCCAGAAGCCGCGGCGGACCGTGGCCTCGTTGCGGGCGAATTGGGCGGTGTCGGCGGCGTATTCGCTCATGCCCGAAACGTTGGCATGGCCGGCCCGCTTGGCAAGGGGGGTAGCCGTGCTAAAAGCGCCCAGCCACGGAGGACAAACATGAACGTCAAGGGTCAGGCCGCCATTGTCACGGGCGGCGCATCGGGGTTGGGCGGCGCCACGGCATCGGCACTGGCGGCGGCAGGCGCTAAGGTCGCGATCTTCGACCTGCAGGACGAGCTCGGCGAAAAGAAGGCCAAGGAAATCGGCGGCCTCTACGTCAAGACCAACGTCGCAGATGCCGCCAACACCGAAGCGTCGGTGAAGACCGTCGTCGAGAAGCTGGGCGCACCCCGGGTCGCGGTGAACTGCGCCGGCATCGGCCGCGCTGCCCGCACCATCTCCAAGAACGGCCCGCACGATCTCGGCATGTTCGCCCAGGTGATCCAGGTCAACCTGATCGGCACCTTCAACGTGATCCGCCTCGCCTCCTGGGCGATGAGCCAGGCCGAGCCGATGGACGGCGGCGAGCGCGGCGTGATCATCAACACCGCTTCGGTGGCGGCGTTCGACGGCCAGATCGGCCAGGCGGCCTATTCGGCGTCCAAGGGCGGCGTGGTCGGCATGACCTTGCCGATCGCCCGCGACCTCTCGAGCATGGGCATCCGCGTCTGCACCATCGCGCCGGGCCTTTTCCTCACGCCGATGATGATGGGGCTCTCGGAAGAGGCGCAGAAGAGCCTGGGCATGCAGGTACCGTTTCCCCCGCGGCTGGGCGACCCGAAGGAATATGCCCAGCTCGCCATGAGCATCGTGGAGAACGCCATGCTGAACGGCGAGACGATCCGTCTCGACGGCGCGATCCGCATGGCGCCCAAGTGAGAGGATGCAAGTGACGACCAAGTTCGGCCTGGCGTTGGCGATGGCGTTGACCGTCGCCACGCCGGCGCTGGCCGAGCCGCGCTGGCTGACCTGCAAGTTTAACGACGGCCGCGGCAAGACGCCGACCTTCATGATGATGTTCGACGATCGGCGCAACATCGCCGCCCTCTGGGACGGCGTGGAGCTGGTCGACGGGACCAGCACCACCATCAACTACCAGTCGTTGCGCACGCGCTTCCCGCAGTTCGTCGTGACCTACAACCGCAACGACGGTGCGCTGGGTGTTACCCCGGTCGAGAACACTTATGGCGGACTGCTACACGGTGAATGCCGGCGCAGCGCGCCGCCACCCAACGCACCGGCTTCGGCGCGCTGATCGTCGCGATTTCTTTCTTGCTCGGCCGCCGGCGCCCTACCGTCAGCGTCAGGTCGGATAGCTGAGGTCGCTGATGCGCTCGCAGCGCAGGTCGGCGATGCTGTTCTCCGTCGCCTGCCGGCTCGCCGTGCGTTCGCCGTTGCAGGTGTAGCGGATGCGCAGTGTCTTGGTGCCGCGGTCGGCGGCGCCGAAGATGTTGGCGACGGCCGGCACCTGGCAGCGCATGGGTCCGTCGCTGCAGATGTCGCGGACGATCTGGGTGACGTCGATCGGGCGGCCGTCGGGGCCGGTCCAACTCGCGTCGACGATGTCGATCCGGCGCGGCACCGTCGGCTGCTCGCCGACGCAAGCCATATGCACCTTGAAGGTCGGCGGCGCAATTTCGGCCAGCACGAAGTTCTGCGGCTGGCAGGTCCAGATGACGGTTAGCCGCTTGTTGAGATCGGTGCGCGTGTCGCCGAAGGCCGAGCCGTTGGCCGGGACGTCGCAGGGATAGCCGCCGGGGCAGGAGACCATGGCGGTGACGTCGGCCGAGCCGCCGGCCTGCGGCACGCCCCAATAGGCCTTCTTGAGCTGCGCCGTCGATTGCACCGGCTTGATCGTGTAGCTGCAAGCGGCCACGGCGGCCACACACAGAACTGCCGATAGAAGAAGACGACCCACCTTCATGATGCCCCCCGGTCTGATCCCGCCGGTTCCGGTTCACCCGGTCCGTACCCGGCTGGAACCTAACGTCGGGCCGGCATGACGGCAATTGGCCTCGACCTTGACACTAATTGCAGTGGCCTTAGAACCACAAATGATGGGGACCGCGATCTCCCCATGAGGATCTCCCTCACGAGGATCTCCCTCACGAGGATCTCCCTACGAGGCGGCAGCCGAAGCATCACGTCCTGCTCACCACAACCTAGGACGCTGCCTCATGCCATCACCGAATACCATTTCATCTGAAAGGCCCACCCGTCGTATCGGCCGCCGGACGGCATCGCCGTCGGCCGCGAGGAAATCGTGAGCGCGCCGCACGGTGTCAGCTTCGCCGAAGCCATGAAGGTGTGGGCTCGCGTCGCGGCCCTTTCCTTCGGCGGCCCGGCTGGCCAGATCGCGGTGATGCATCGCATCATCGTCGAGGAGAAGAAGTGGATCGGCGAGCAGCGCTTCCTGCAGGCGCTGAACTACTGCACCCTGCTGCCTGGGCCGGAAGCGCAGCAGCTCGCCACCTATATCGGCTGGCTGATGCACCGCACGATGGGCGGCCTGGTCGCCGGCACGCTGTTCGTGCTGCCGGGCTTCGCCTGCATCATGCTGCTGAGCTGGGTCTATGTCCTGCTGGGCAAGGTCCCGCTGGTCCAGGGCCTGTTCTTCGGCCTGAAGGCCGCCGTGCTGGTGATCGTGGTCGAAGCGGTGCTGCGCGTCGGCAAGCGGGCGCTCCGCAACAACGTGCTGCGGGCGCTGGCGCGGCGGCCTTCATCGCGATCTTCTTCTACGGCGTGCCGTTTCCGCTGATCATCCTGGTCGCCGGCTTGATCGGCTTCGTGGGCGCCCGACTTGGCTGGGCGCCATTGCTGACCGGCGGCGGCCATGGCGCGGCCGCCGCCGGACAGCTCAGCGACGCGCAGTCGCTGCTGGGCGAGGAGACGCCGCCGCATGCGCGGCCCAACCTCCGATGGACGCTCGGCATCGGCACGCTGTTCCTGGTCCTGTGGCTGGTGCCGGTGGCCTGGCTCTGGTTCATCGGCGGCCCCGACGATGTCTTCGCCCAGATCGCCGTGTTCTTCAGCAAGATGGCGGTGGTCACCTTCGGCGGCGCCTACGCGGTGCTGGCCTATGTCGCCCAGCAGGCGGTCGACAATTACGGCTGGGTCACGGCCGGCGAGATGCTGGATGGGCTCGGCATGGCGGAGTCGACGCCGGGCCCCTTGATCATGGTCACGCAGTTCGTGGGCTTCCTCGGCGCCTGGCGCGATCATGGCGGGCTCAATCCGCTGCTGGCCGGCACCTTGGGCGGCCTGCTCACCACCTGGGTCACCTTCACGCCCTGCTTCCTCTGGATCTTCGTCGGCGCGCCTTTCGTCGAAGCGCTACGCGCCAACAAGGCGCTGGCCGGCGCGCTGGGCGCCATCACCGCGGCTGTCGTGGGCGTGATCCTGAACCTCGCGGTGTGGTTCGGCCTGCAGGTCCTGTTCGCCGACCTGCAGCCCGTGAGCCTGCTCGGCACCACCTTCGATCTGCCGGTCCTGGCCTCCGCCAACTGGCCGTCGCTGGCGCTGGCAGCCTGCTGCGCCGTGGGCATCTTTCGCTTCAGGTTCGGGATGGTGGCGGTTCTGCTGGCCAGTTCGGTAGCCGGTATCGTCTACGCATTGATGCTATAGAAGGGGCATCATGACCGACACACTCCCCGATCGCCTGTCCACCAATCCCAAGAGCCCCTTCTACGACGAGAAGCTGCTTCAGCAGGGCGTCGGCATAAAGTTCGACGGCCAGGAGAAGACCAACGTCGAAGAATACTGCGTGAGCGAGGGGTGGATCCGGGTCGCCGTGGGCAAGACCGTCGACCGCCACGGCAATCCGCTCACCATCAAGCTCAAAGGCAAGGTCGAGCCCTACCTCGAGAAAAAGGCCTGAGCCATGCATAGTCATACGCTAGGTGACTGGCAGCACGAGCACGTCTTTCTGGGTGCCGCCCACGAGCGCAACGAGCGGCGCACCTGGGCCGTCGTCGCCCTGACCGCCGGCATGACCGTGATCGAGATCGCGGGCGGCATGTGGTTCGGGTCGATGGCGCTCCTGGCCGACGGCTGGCACATGTCGACCCATGCCGGGGCGCTCGCCATCGCCGCCTTCGCCTATCGCTATGCCCGGCGGCACGCCCACGATCCGCGCTTTGCCTTCGGCACCGGCAAGCTCGGCGATCTCGCGGGCTTCGCCAGCGCCATCGTGCTGGCTGTCATCGCCATCGGGATCGGCGTCGAATCGGTCCTGCGCTTCTTCCAGCCGGTCAGCATTCACTACCCCGAGGCGACGGCGATCGCCGTGGTCGGCCTGATCGTCAATCTGCTGAGCGCCTGGATGCTGGGTGGCGACCATGGCCACGATCACGGACATGGGCACGGACATGGGCACGATCATGGTCACGGCCATGCGCACGACCATGATCACGATCATGATCACGATCATGACCACGATCACCATCATGATCACGTCGTTCATCACGGTCACGCCGATCACAACATGCGCGCCGCTTTCGTCCATGTGCTGGCCGATGCGCTGACCTCGGTGCTGGCGATTGCCGGTCTGCTGGCCGCCTGGGCCTATGGCTGGACCTGGCTCGATCCCGCGGTCGGCATCCTGGGCGCGATCGTGATCGCCCAATGGTCGTGGCGCCTGATCCGCGACGCCGGCGCCGTGCTGCTCGATGCCGCGCCCGATGCCGCCCTGGTGCAGGCGATCCGCGGCCGACTGGAGCAGGGCCACGACAGTATCGCCGACCTTCATGTCTGGCGGCTGGGGCCCGGCCATCATGGCGCGATCGTCTCCCTGGTCGTCGACGAGCCGCAGCCTGTCGACACCTACAAGGCACGACTTGCCGACATTGCCGGCCTCTCGCACGTCACCGTCGAGGTCCATCGATGCCACGGCGCGCATTGAGCAGTCGATGCGTGCCTCGTCCCTGCGTAGTTCGAGACGCCTGGTGCTCGCTGCGGCTCTCTTCGCGCCGGCCGTCGCGCGGGCGCAGCCGGTGAAGATCAGGCTCGGCACGGCAACGCCGGGCGGTGGCTTCCCGGTCTACGGCGCGGCCTTCGTCGAAGCGGTGCGCCGCGGCGATCCCGAGCTCGAGATCGACGCCATCAACACCAAGGGCAGCACCGAGAACGTGCCCCGGCTGGAGGCGGGCACCTTGGACATCGCCCTGGTGCAGGGCGAGGTGGTGCACGAGGCGCTGCAGGGCATTGGCCGGCCGCCGGCCGACCTCAAGGTGTTGACGGCCATGTATCCGACCGCCGGCCTGTTCGTGGTGCGTGCCGATTCTCCCTATCGCACCATTGCCGACCTCAGGGGCAAGCCCGTTGCCTGGGGTGCGCAGGGCTCGGGGCTGGTTATTCTCGGGCGCTACGCCATGGACGGTCTCGGTTTGGACGCCGCGAAGGATTTCCAGCCGGTCTATCTCGAGCGCGCGGGCGACGGCCCGGCCATGGTGCTCGACGGCAGGGTGGCAGCCCTGTGGGGTGGCGGCGCCGGCTGGCCGGGATTTACGGCCGTGACCAGCAGCCCGCAGGGTGGCCGCTTCATTGCGCCCGATGCTGCCGAGATCCAGCGCATCCTCGCCAGACACCCCTTCCTGAAGCCGGTCACGCAGCCTGCCGGCAGCTTTCCTGGCCAGGCGGCCGATATCGCGTCGGTCGGCTCGTGGAGCTTCGTGCTGGCGCGCCCCGGCCTCGACGACATGATTGCCTGGCGTCTTGCCAAAGCGCTGCACGCGGCCGAGGCCCAGCCGTCTCGTCAGCTCATCGACACGACGGCGAAGAATACCCTGGCCGTCACGCCGGCCGGGCGCCTGCATCCCGGCGTGGCGCGCTTCTACGCCGAAGCCGGCCTCTCTCGTTGATCAGGTCTCGCTGATCGGGTTGCCCTGACCGGGCGGCGGCCCGCCAAAAATGTCGACCCTGGAAACCTGCTGCGGATGGCGCCGTTGGCCTGATGAACGGACAACGGAGTGTCATCATGATCGACAAGAACAAGGCCAATCCCGACGGCAAGGTTGAAGGCGAGGGCTCCTACAGCGCCACCGCCGACTACAACAAGCGAACGGCCGACTTCCTGAAGAAGGGGAAGGTCGACGAAGCTGCGCGCGAGGCCGAACGCGCCCTCGACTCCAAGGAAGGTGCCGAGCTCAAGGCGGCTGAAGCCAAAGGCAAGGCGGCCGACATCTCGAAACGTCATCGCCCCTGACGTTGTTGCCTGCAACGGCAGCGGATCTATCCAAGCCAACCGGCGCTGATCAGATCGCCGTCAGCCGCCGCAGAAGATGGCGGCGCACATTGTCGATATGCGTCTGCATGGCGACGCGCGCGTCGTCGCCGTTGCCGCTTTCCAGCGCCTCGAGGATCGCCAGATGCTCGTTGCACACCTGGTCGACGCGGTCGGGCAGGCGGCCGAGGCGAAACATCGCCGTGCGCTTGCGCAGATCCTCGATCGATGCCGCCAGCACGGGATTGCCGGAGGCCGTGGCGATGGCGGTGTGGAAGTCGCGATCGTTCTGACGGGCGGTGTCGGCCATGCCGTTGCGGCGCAGCTCGGCGATGCGCTCTCGGGCATGGGCCAGAGCCGCTGGAGCCATTCTGCCGGCGGCGAGATGCGCGGCCTCGCCTTCGAGCAACCGGCGCACGGCCAGGGCGTGCAGGAACTCTTCTAGCGAGTAGGGCCGGACGGTCAGCGCGCCGGTGCGCTGCCGGTCGAGCGTGCCCTCGTTCTCCAGGCGCCGGATCGCCTCGCGCACCGGCGTGCGGGACATGCCGAGCCTAGCCGCGATCTGCCGCTCGGACACCACTTCGCCGCCGGCCAGACCGCCATTCAGGATCATGTCCAGCAGCGCGCCATAGGCGACTGTCGAGAGTTTCCGGTCGTCGCCGGCATCGAGCGAATCGGAGGATGGCGGGTTCATGGTGCAGATGGTATACCACACGGTATTCCATGCGAGGAAGACCCATGTCCGTGCCCGGCAACGACGAAATCCGCATCCTCACCCCCTCCGGCATGCTGGGGTACGGCTTTCCGGTCGATCACTTCCGGCAGGGGCTGGCGCTGCGGCCGCATGCCATCACCATCGACTCCGGCTCGACGGATTCGGGGCCGCAGAAGCTGGGGCTGGGGGAGATGACCTGCAGCCGCGAGGCCTACGTGAAGGACATCGAGGTCCTGCTCGAGGCACAGCACGAGACCCGGATCCCGCTGCTGATCTCGTCGGCCGGCGGCGACGGCACCAATCTCCATGTCGACGTCTTTCGCGAGATCATCGCAGGCATCGCACGCCGTCGTGGCTGGCGCTTCAAGGTCGCCTCGATCTATGCCGACATCGACAAGGACCATATTGGGCGCGAGCTCGGGGCCGGCCGCGTCGAACCGCTGGGGCCGGTGCCGCCGCTCGATCCGCGCGAACTCGAGGCAGCGACCGTCGTGGTCGCGCAGATGGGTGCGGAGCCGTTCCTGAAGGCGCTCGACGAGACGGAAGGCGTCGACGTGATCGTGAGCGGCCGCGCCTACGATCCCTCGCCGACGGCGGCGATGGCGATCCGCGCCGGCTTCGATCCGGCGCTCGCCTGGCACATGGGCAAGATCATGGAGTGCGGCGCGCTCTGCGCCGAGCCGGTCGGCCGCAACGTGATGGGCTATCTGCGGCACGATCATTTCGAGATCGAGCCGCTCAATCCCGAGGAGCGCTGCACCACCGCGTCGGTGGCCGCCCATACGCTCTACGAGAAGACGCATCCTTTCCTGCTGGCCGGACCGGGCGGCACGCTCGACCTCTCGCACTGCCGCTACGAGCAGGTGAGCGATCGTCGCGTGCGGGTCTCGGGCAGCCGGTTCGAGCCGTCGAAGCGCTATACGGTGAAGCTCGAAGGCGCCCGGACCTCGGGCTGGCGCAGCATCTTCATCGCCGGCGCCCGCGATCCGATCTTCATTTCCCAGATCGACGAGATCCTGGCCAAGGTCATCGCCGGCACGCGGGCCTATTTCGCCGAGGTGCCGCCGGAGAGTTATCGCATCATTCCCCATATCTACGGCAAGAACGGCGTCATGGGCGATCTGGAGCCCGTGAAGACGCCGGCCCACGAGCTCTGCATCATCGTCGAGGTCGCTGCGGCCACGCAGTCGCTGGCGACGGCGATCTGCGGCAAGGCGCGCACCAGCCTGATGCATGCGCCCTATCCCGGCCGCATCGCCACCGCCGGCAATCTCGCCTCGCCCTTCACGCCGCTCGAGATTCCGCTGGGCCAGGCCTGCGAATTCAACGTCTATCACCTGATGACAGTCGACAGCCCGACGGCACTCTTTCCCGTGCGCTACGAGGAGGTCGCCTGACATGCCCCCCCGATGCCACCCCCAATGTGGCCCCCAAATATGACCCTCGTGGCGACGCCGCTGCGCGACATCGCCAAGGTGGTGCGCAGCAAGAATGCCGGCCCCTTCGAGATCACCCTCGATATCATCTTCAAGAGCCGCGAAGACTACGACGCGGTGAAGGCGAGCGGCGTCATCACCCGCGAGCTGGTGTCGAGCCTCTACAACGTGCCGACCCAGGCCATCATCACCTTCGGCTTCTTCGATCTCGTGAATGCCGTGAAGATCACCCTGCCGCGTCCGCGCCCCCAGGGTGGCGTCGGCGAGACCGATATGCATGCCGCCCAGCAGCACGTGCCGCTGCAGGAGATCCGCGTGCCGTGGCCCGCCTCATGATGCAGCGGCGCGCCTTGCTGGCCGCGAGCGGCGCGGCGGTCCTCGCCCCGCGAGGGGCTTTTGCACAAGCCTGGCCTGCGCGGCCGCTGCGGCTGATCGCTCCCTTCGCACCGGGCGGTGGGTCGGATTTCACCAGCCGATTGATTGCCGAGAAACTGACGGCGCGCCTCGGCCAGACCATGATCGTCGAGAACAAGCCGGGGGCCGGCGGCAATCTCGGTGCCGAGGCCGCCATCAAGTCGCCTCCCGACGGCTACACTTACCTGACGATCTCCGGCAGCTACACGATCAACGCCATCCTGCACAAACCCTCATTCGACTCGCTGAACGATATCGTGGCGATCGGCCAGTTCACCGACGAGCCGATCGTGCTCACCGTCAATCCTGCGGTGCCGGCCAAGACGCTCGCCGAGCTGGTGGCGCTCTGCAAGCGCGAGCCTGGCAAGCTCACCTACGGGTCGAGTGGACCGGGGGGCTTGCTGCATCTCGGCACCGAGCTCTTCCTCGATGCCGCCGGCATCAAGGCCACGCATGTGCCCTATCGCGGCACGGCGCTGGCCCTTGCCGATCTCCTGGCCGGCAACCTGCAGATGCTGAGCGGCGGCACCACGACCATGTTGCCTTACATCAAGAGCGGTAAGCTGCGCGCCCTTGCCATGAGCTCCAGGAAGCGCCTGGCGGCGGCGCCGGACATCCCGTCCTACGGCGAGCAGGGCTATCCCGCGCTCGATTTCAACTTGTGGCACGGCATGATCGGCCCCAAGGGCATTCCCGCCGAGATCGTTGCTCGCCTGAACGCCGAGCTCGATGCGGTGCTGAAGAGTCCCGACGTCTCCAGCCGGCTGGCCGAGGACGGCGTGATTGCCGTCGGCGGGACGTCCGACGCCTTCATGGCAACCATCCGCGCCGAGGTGGCGCGCTGGCAGGACTTCATCCAGCGCACCGGTCTCAAGCTCGAATAGCGTAAAGGCAGAGCGGCCTACTCGGCCTTGAGCAGGCCCTTCTTCGCGAGGTCGCTGACGCTTTCGTCCTCGATCTTCAGGAAGGCCGCGAAGCCTTCGGGCGTCGAAGGCCGCACCGTGGCGCCGAGTTCGACGAACCGCTGCTTGATCGTCGGCTCTTCGAGCGCGGCCACTGTCGCGGTGTTGAGCGCGGCGACCACCGGAGACGGCGTGCCGGCGCGTACGAACAGGCCGAGCGTCGTGCCGCCGTCGAAGGGCGTGCAGCCGGTTTCGGCCAGGGTCGGCACGTTGGGCAGTTCGGGCACGCGCTTTTCTCCCAGGACGACCAGCGGCTTCAGCTTGCCCGACTGGATGTGCGGCAGGGAGCTCGAAAGCTGGTCGACGAAGGAATCGATCTGGCTTGCCAGCACGTCGTTCAGGCCGACACCCGAGCCGCGATAGGGCACGACGCTGAAACGCACCTTCTCGTTCTCCTGCAGGCGCAGGATGTCGATGTGGTTGGGCGTGCCGTTGCCGGCATGGCCGACGCTCACCGTGCCCGGCTTGGCCTTGGCTTCCGCCAGCATCGCCTTCCAGTCGGCGAAGCGGCTGCCCGCCGGCACCACCACGATCATCGGCACGGTGCTCAAGGTGCTGACCGGTGCGAAGGCTGGAACCATGGAGGGCTTGCCGGCCATCAGCGCCGAAACGTAGAGCGAGCTGAACACGCTGATCACCATCGTGTAGCCGTCGGCCGGCGACTGCAGGGCGATCTCCTGGCCGACCACACCACCGGCGCCGGGCCGGTTGTCGACGACGACGGGCTGGTTGAAGCGGCGCGACAGGCCGTCGCCGATCAGGCGTGCGGTGACGTCGGCATTGCCGCCGGCAGCGAAGGGCACGATCAGGCGGATCGGCTTGGACGGAAAGGTGTCGGCCCGGGCCGTCAATGCCGCCGTCGCCGTCGCGATCGAGGACGACAGCCCTGCCAGAAAGAGAGTTCGCCGCTGCAGTGTCACGATGCTTCCTCCACTTGATCCGCCAGCACCTTCTTGGGGCGCGCGTGGCGAAGCATCGGCTGCGCACGATCTATGCGCCAATCAAATCGGAGCGGCCTTTTCGCGGCCCGGAAAGCCTGAAAAGGCACGCGACAGCGCCGGCTCGGCACACGGCCGAGCGGCGCTCTCCGGCAGGTGATCTAGTTGCTGTTCTCGAGGCGCGTGACGACGTAGCGCTTGCCGTTGCGCTCGAGATCGAAGCGCACCTTGTCGCCCGCGCTCAAGCCTTTCAGCGGCACGCTCTTGGCGACGTCGAAAATGCGCGTGCCGCCCTCGAGGAAGTGCTGCGGCGCCGGTCGGAACTCGAGCGTGATCCGGCCGCGCGCGGCATCCACCGCGACGACCTTGCCCGACACCAGCGGCGTCGCGGGTTCTTCGGTGGTGGCCGCCGTAGCGGTGTCGCTGTCGGCGGCATCGCCGAAGAATCCAGGCGACATCGCGCGCGCCGGCGAGACGATCGCCAGCGGCGACGCCACCGTCGTGGCAAGCAGAAGCATTCCAAGACAGAACGCGCGGAAGCGGTAGGTAATGGTCATGGCCTCTCTCCCGCGCTGCAGATGGGAAGCGGGCGGGGTGATTGCCAGAGCGTTTGCTACGAACTCACGTCAAAAAGATGACCGCGTGCTGCCTGCGGCTTCTGCTTTTCTTTTCCCCCACAGGCAGTTGGCGTCAGGCTGCCGCGTCGATCACTTTGGCGAGAGCGATGTCCTTGGCGGACAGGCCGCCGGCATCGTGGGTGGACAGCACGATCTCGACCCGGTTGTAGACGTTTGACCATTCGGGATGGTGGTCGGCTTTCTCGGCGGCCAGAGCGACGCGGGTCATGAAGCCCCAGGCTTCGTTGAAGTCGGCGAACTTGAAGCTCTTCTGGATCGCGTCGCGGCCGGTGACCTCCGACCAGCCGGAAAGGGTGGCGAGAGCGGTGTTGCGCGCCGAACCGGTGAGTTTTTCCGTCATCGCTGTCCTCCTGAAGACTGCAGCGTGCTTGCATCATTCCCGATGGGCGGCCTAGGCTCGGCCAACTATCAGGAGGCTTCCGTGAAATCGTTACGTCGTACCCTGTTGATTGCCGCCGCATCCTTCGCGGTGGCCGCACCTGCCTGGGCGCAGAAATCCGCCGACACACTGCGCATCATCTTCACCGACGCGGTGCCCAACGTCGACATGTACTTCAACAGCCAGCGCACCGGCCTGATCCTGGCGCACCAGGCCTGGGACATGCTGGTGCATCGCGACCCCTCGACCTTCGAGATCAAGCCGGCGCTGGCCACCGACTGGAAGTTCGTCGGCGACACGGCGCTCGACCTCACCATCCGGCAGGGCGTGAAGTTCCACGACGGCAGCACGCTCACGCCGGACGACGTGGTCTACACCATCAACATGGCGTCCAACCCGGACAACAAGCTCGCCACGCCGTCCAACTATGCCTGGATCGACAAGGCCGAGAAGACCGGCGAGTGGACGGTGCGCATCAATATGAAGCGGCCGACTCCGGCGGCGCTGGAATATCTCGCCATGGTGACGCCGATCCATCCCAAGGCCTACCGCGAGAAGGTCGGTCCTGAAGGGTTCGCCCTCAAGCCGATCGGCGCCGGCCCCTACAAGATCGTGAAGAACGAGGTCGGCAAGGAAGTCGTCTACGAACGCTTCGACGATTATTGGGCGGGCTCGCCCAAGGGCAAGCCGGCGATCAAAAACCTGCACGTGCGCTTCGTGCCCGATCTTGCGACCGCTATGACCGAGCTCCTGGCGCAGCGCACCGACTGGATCTGGAACATCAATCCCGACCAGGCCAAGGACGTGAACCGCATGCCGCACCTGCAGGCCGTGCCGCAGGAATCGATGCGCATCGGCTATCTGTCGATCGACGCGGCGGGCCGCAGTGGGGCCGGCAATCCGCTCACCAACCAGAAGGTGCGGCAGGCGATCTGGCATGCCATCAACCGCCAGGAGATCGCCGACAAGCTGGTGCAGAACGGCAGCCGCGTGCCGCCGGCGCCCTGCTTCCCGACCCAGTTCGGCTGCGACGGCGACGCCGCGGTGAAGTACGCCTACGACCCGGCCAAGGCCAAGGCGCTGCTCGCCGAAGCGGGCTTCCCCAACGGCTTCGAGATCGAGATGGTGACCTACGTGCAGCCGACCTCCTGGAGCGCGGCGATCCAGAACTATCTCCAGGCCGTCGGCATCAAGGCCAAGATCACCCAGCTGCAGGTCGCGCCGGCGATCGCCAAGGCGCAGAAGGGCGAGAATCCGCTCTATCACGGAAGCTGGGGCAGCTACTCGGTCAACGACGTGTCGGCCATCTTCCCCGTGATGTACGGCGGCGGCGGCGACGACTATGCGCGCGATCCCGAGCTGCAGAAGCTGGTGGCCGACGGCGGCGCCACGGCCGATTCGGTGGTGCGCAAGAAGAACTACACCGCTGCGGTCAAGCTGATGACCGAGAAGGCCTACTGGCTGCCACTGTTCACTTACGTGAACATCTACGCCTTCTCCAAGCAGCTCGACATGAAGACCTTCCCCGACGAGCTGCCGCGCTTCTACTTCGCCAAGTGGAAGTGACGCGGAGCGTCACTCCGAGCGGGGGCGCCTTCACTCAATCTCCTCTCCCCCTTGGGGGAGAGGCCGGGTGAGGGGGATTTCTCAACCCGCACACCTTCTCCGTCACGCACACCCTCACCTCCCCGTTGCTCCGCAACGGGTCCCTTCCTCTCCCACTCAAGCGGCTTGGTTGCAAGCCGCGAAGTCGGAGAGGACAGATGAGCGATGTGCGTATGCATAGCGCGCTAGGTCGCGGAGAAAGTAATCAAGGAACCAGCAAACACTCCACGCCGCCGCCAGGCCTCGGCTTGAGCGGCGGCGTTTCAGTTGAGCAGCGCGGTTCGGCGACCGGACAGCGCGGATGGAAGCGGCAGCCCGGCGGGATGTTGGCCGGATCGGGCATGATGTCGCCCAGCCCGACATCGGGCACGCCGAGGCCCGGCTCGGGTGTCAGCACCGAGGCCAGCAGTGCCTTGGTGTAGGGATGCTCGGGGGCGTGGAACAGCGTCTCGGTCGGCTGGCGTTCGACGATGCGGCCGAGATACATGACCGCCACCTCGCTCGCGACATGTTCGACCACCGCGAGGTTGTGGCTGATGAACAGGTAGGTGAGGCCGAGATCGCGGCGCAGCTCGCCCAGCAGGTTCAGGATCTGCGCCTGCACTGAAACGTCGAGCGCCGAGGTCGGCTCGTCGCAGACCACGATGCGCGGCCGCAGCACCAGGGCGCGCGCGATCGCCACGCGCTGGCGCTGGCCGCCCGACAGTTCCGGCGGCAGACGCTGGCCCATCTCGGCGCGCAAGCCGACCCGCTCCAGCATCTCGTCGACGCGCTTGGCGATTTCGGCGCGGCCGAAGGTGCCCTGGGCCACCAGCGGCATCGCCACGATGTCGCGAATGCGAGTGAGCGGATTGAGCGAGGCGAAGGGATCCTGGAAGACCGGCTGGATCAGCCGCGCACGGGCCTTGCGGTCCATGTCGGTGACCCGCTGGCCTTCGACGGCGATGTCGCCGGCCGTCGGTTCGAGCAGGCCCAGGATCAGGCGCGCCAGGGTGGACTTGCCGCAGCCCGATTCACCCACCACGCCCAGCACACCGCCCGGCGGTACCGAGAAGGAGACATCGTCGACGGCCACGACATGGCGGTCGGCGCCGAACATGCCGCCCTTCACCCTGAAGGTGCGGCGGACGGATCTCACTTCGATGGCCGGCAGCGCCGCCCCGCCCGTCGTGCTCACGCCAGTCGTGTTCATGAGGGCAGCCTGCAGAGGAAGTCGTGGGTGGTACCGGCCTGGTGGCGCGGGATGTCCTGGGTGCAGGTCGCGTCGGCAAAGGAACAGCGTTCGCGGAACGCGCAGCCTTCGAAGTCGGGGCCGACGCGCGGCACCGTGCCCGGGATCGAGCCCAGCGGCTCGTCACGCTTGATCTTGCCGGGCACCGGCACGCAGCGCAGCAGGCCCTGGGTGTAGGGATGGCGTGGGCTGGCGAAGAGCTCGGCCGTCGCGGCGTTTTCCACCACCTTGCCGGCATACATGACCGCCACCTTGTGGGCGACCCGGGCGACGATGCCGAGATCGTGGGTGATCAGCAGCATGCCGAGCCCGAGATCGCGCTGCAGCTGCGCGAGCAGCCGCAGGATCTGTGCCTGCACCGTGACGTCGAGCGCCGTCGTCGGCTCGTCGGCGATCAGCAGCTTGGGTTCGCACATCAGCGCCATGGCGATCATCACGCGCTGGCGCAGGCCGCCCGAGAGCTGGTGCGGAAACTGGCCGAGCCGCAGGCCGGGCGCGGTGATGCCGACCCGGGCCAGCAGATCGGCGGCGCGGTCGATGGCGAGGCGCTGCGGTGTGCCCTTGTGACGGCGCAGCACCTCGGTCATCTGCGAGCCCACCGTGTAGGCGGGATTGAGCGACGTCATCGGCTCCTGGAAGATCATCGCCATGTCATTGCCGCGCAGCCGCGCCATGCCGCTGTCGGAGAGGCTCATGAGATCCTCGCCCTGGAAGCGCATGGCGCGCGCGGTACGGCGGGCGCCGCGGGCCAGCAGGTTCATGACGGCAAGCGCCGTCACCGACTTGCCGCAGCCCGATTCGCCCACCACCGACAGGGTCTCGCCGCGCTCGACGGTGAACGAGGTGCCGCGCACCGCGCCGGTGCGGCCGAAGCTCACCGCCAGGTCCTCGATTTCCAGCAGCGCGCTCATGTATCGGTCCTCTGCGTGCCGAACGCGTCGCGCAGCCCGTCACCCAGCAGGTTGATGCCCATCACCAGCACGAAGAGCGCGATGCCGGGGATGACGATCACCCAGGGCGAGAAGAACATGTAATCCTTGGCTTCGGCGATCATCAGCCCCCAGGACGGCAGCGGCGGCGGCACGCCGAGGCCGAGAAACGACAGGGCGGCCTCGAGCAGGATGGCGAGCGCAATCTCGAGCGTGCCGACCACGACCAGATGGCTCGCGATGTTGGGCAGCACCTCGCGGACGAGGATGCGCGTCTGCGAGCAACCGGCGCACCAGGCGGCCGAGACGAAGTCGAGATTGCGTACTTGCATGGTGGTCGAGCGCGCCACCACGGCGAAGCGATCCCACAGCAGCAGGCCGAGCGTGATCACCAGCAGGGTCATGGAGCTGCCCAGCAGGCCTACCACTGCCAGCGCGACCAGCACGACCGGGATCGAGAGGCGCGTGGTGATCGCGAACAGCACGGCGTCGTCGACCCGACCGCCCAGGAAGCCGCCCAGCACGCCCAGCGCGATGCCGATGATGCCCGAGACGATGCTCACCGTGACGCCGATCAGCATCGAGATGCGGCAGCCGTAGATCAGGCGCGAGAGGTAATCGCGGCCGAGCTGGTCGGTGCCGAGCAGGTGGGCGGGGTCGCTGCCCTCCATCCAGAAGGGGACCAGCAGGCGCTTGCCGAGGTCCTGGGCGAAGGGATCGTGCGGCGACAGCAGTGGGGCGAAGATCGCGCAGATCACCGCGATGCCGACGATCACCGCCCCGATCCAGGTGCCGGCGCTTTTCCAGCCGCGTCGTGGACCGGAGGTGATGGAGACTGTGCTCATCCTCGTGCCCTCACGGTCAACGCAGCCTGGGGTCGAGGACGGCGTTCATCAGGTCGGCCAGCATGGTCAGTGCCACGTAGATCACCGCCAGCACCAGCACGACGGCCTGCACCACCGGGAAATCGTTCTTGCCGATCGACTCCCAGGCCAGGAAGCCGACGCCGTGCAGGGCGAAGACCTGCTCGATCACGATCGAGCCGCCCAGCATGAAGCCGAGCTGGACGGCGGCGATCGCCACCACCGGGATGGCGGCATTGCGCAGCGCGTGCTTCAGCAGGATCGAGGCGCGGGACAGGCCCTTGGCGCGGGCGGTTCTGATGTAATCGCTGCCCATCGCCTGGATCATGCCGGCGCGCGTGAGCCGTGTGAGGGCGGGAATGGCCGAGAAGGCAAGCACGATGCCCGGCATGACGTAGTGCTGCCACGAGCCCGTTCCCGAGATCGGCAGCCAGCCGAGCTGCAGCCCAAATGTGATCATCAGGATCAGCCCCAGCCAGAACGAGGGCATGGCCTGACCGAGCAGCGCCACCATCTGGACGACGCGGTCGAAAGCGGTATTTTCGCGCACCGCCGCCAGGATGCCCAGCGGCAGCGAGACCAGCAGGGCGATGATCAGCCCGGTCAGGCCGAGCGTGATGGTGATCGGCATGCGCTCGGCGATCAGCGACGACACGCGGGTCTTGAAGAAGTAGCTCTCGCCCAGGTCGCCGGTGATGGCGCGGCCCGCCCAGTCGAAGAACTGGGTGGTGACGGGCCGGTCGAGGCCATAGGCCTTGCGGACCAGCTCGATATCTTCCTGGGTGGCGTTGGGCCCGGCGATCGAGACGGCGAGGTCGCCGGACAGCCGGGTGAGGATGAAAGCCAGGGTCATGACCGTGGCGGCAACGAGCAACGCCACGATCACACGGCGGACGATGAATTGGAGCATATGGGCGGCGGCGAGCTTGGTGCGGTTCTTTTGTGGTTCTTCCCAAAGCGACCTTGCGAATCTTGCGCCAAATTGCAAGAGCGACCGACGCACAATCTCCGGCAAGGGGTGCTTGGCGAGCGGCCGCCTCTGCTATATGGGGGGAAGATGCCGATCTTCACGAACCCGCGGCGCACGCCCTGCTTCGGCACGGCGCCAACCCTCGAGGACTTCGAAGCCATCGCCGCGGAGGCGCTCGCGACGATTCCCGAGGAGTTCCGTCGGCATGTCGGCAACGTGCGCATTCAGATCGACGACTTCCCGTCCGAAGAGGTCGAGAAGGAGATGAATCTCGAGACGCCTTTCGATCTGCTCGGTCTTTACCAAGGCGTGTCGATGATGGAACGGGGAGCCGGCCATGTCGCCAACGACATCGACCGCATCTTCCTCTACCGCCGTCCGATCCTCGACTATTGGTGCGAATCGGGCGAGGATCTGCCGCACATCGTGCGCCACGTGCTGATCCACGAGATCGGCCACCACTTCGGCCTGAGCGACGACGACATGGAAGCGATCGAAGCCAAGGCCGAAGAAGAATCCCAGCGCGTCCAACCGACGGCGTGATCTTTTGGATCGTGGGCCTCCCGGCCCGCGGTCCAGACTACACCCTCATCGCCTCACGATAGAGCCGCTCGGCGTTGGTCCATTTGATCGCCAGCATGAAGGCGCCGACATGGGCCGCGGCATCGCCGTCGTAGGCGTAGCGGTGCATGTCCATCGCCAGCAGTGGGACGCTGCCGGCCGGCGATTCCGAGGTCGAGGCGGCGCGATGGTTGTACAGGCGCTTGTCGCGCGGTGAATGGGCCAGGATCACCCACCCGCCGTTGCCGGCGAGGGATCGCGCGGTCGCAGCGAACTCCGCCTTCCAGCGGTCGAGGCTGGTGAAGTCGCGTGATATCGCCTGCGCCAGCAGGCCCGAAGGCTGCATGGCCATCTCGCCGATCCCGTCGAAATAGAGTTCGTGCAGGATCGTGGCGTTATAGGCCGCCAGCTCCTCGCTCTTGAGCTTGGCCACGGTCTCGGGTGGTGCTTCGCCGATCTCGAGCTTCGCCAACTCCTCCTGCAGGGCATTCATCTTCTTGACGGCCGGCGCATAGACCTCGTCGTAGTGGCGGTGCAGCGCCTCGGCCGAAATCCCCTTCACCCGGTCGGGATTGAAGGTGAGCGGCTTGGGGGTGAGGCGAGGTATCGATGCACTGATGGCGAGTTGCTGGCTGCGCGCGGGAAGGGCGATGGCGCCGAGCAACAGGCCGGCGCCCGCAGCCAGCGAGCGGCGGGGGATGTCGGTCATGTCGAGCTCCTGCTTGTCCCACTCCTGTTTTATCGTGCCCTGAGGGGCATTCAGGAGGGAACGCAGGTCAGCGCGAGGAGTTGCGCACGACAATTGGGGCACGATAGCGCCCCTGGATCAGGGCTTCGTCCGGTTCGTAGGCGCGCAGCACCAGGCGCAGGGAGCCTGCAGGAGCCGGCAGCCAGTTGGCTACGCGATCGCCCGCCGGCGGGGTGCGCTGGATATAAAGGGTAAGAGCGCCGTCGGCGCCGAATACGAGGCCCGGCGTGTGCTCGCCAACCGTGCAGCGCTGGATCGGATTGTCGAAAAAGAAGGCGCGCCCGTCGGGCATCGCCTGGTAGATCGACAGCGACCAGAAGGCCCGCGCCTGAGGCAAGCCGCCGCCGGGGAAGGTGAGGGTGTAGGCACGCTCTCCGGACAGTGGGCGGCCCTCGGCATCGGCGGCGGCGATCAGGCTCACCAGCTCGGCCGGTTCCGGCGCGCCGAGCGCGGTGAGTGCCGTGGCGGCGCGATAAAGATGGTCGCTGCCGAAATTACCGAGATGGGGTTCGCTGTAGAACCAGCCATTCACCGTGCGGGATGGCCGCGCGGCCGCGACGCGGATGTCGGCCAGCCCTTGCGCGATGCCCGCACGGATCGATCGCTGCTCCGCTTCGCCGAAAGCGCGCAGGTCGAACTTGCGGCCAGGCGCCAGCTTGAGCGCCGCCAGGGGTTCGAGCTCGCCGCGCCTGCGTTCACTGAGCGGACTTTCGCCCAGTGCCCGCATGCCGACGGTGAAGAGGTCGAACGGATCGGCCGGCTGTGGCGCCGGCCAGTCGGCGACGGGCTCCGGTGGGGGCTGCGTGCGCTGGCGCATCAGCTCGCCCGTCTCGAGGATCCGTCGCTCGTTGCGCATGTCGGGCGTTTCCAGCAGCACGCGCGTCTGCAGGATGACGAGTTGGCTGAGTTCGTCGGGGTCGCTGACCAGCAGTCGGCCACGCAGCCACACCGAGTTGGTCGGCGCACGCAGCAGGACGACGTCGCCCGGCGGATCGCCTCTCCAGGCCGGCCCCACGATCATGTGGGGCGCCGGCCGTGCGCCGTTCAGGCGATGGCTGACGGTGCCGAAGGTATCGGTGAAGAGGTCGAGGAAAGCGTAGCTGTAGAAGAGGTCGCCGAGCGGCGGCACGAGCAGGAACATCGGCTCGAGCGAGAGGTCGAGCCAGGCGAAGGACAGCAGCGTGTCGCCATTGGGCATCGACACCACACGCGTCTGCGGTCCGGGCAGGGTGCTGACATGACGGAAGCGGTTGAGCCGTTGGCGCTGCGGATTGGTGTCGTCCACCGTCGCCTGCCAGCGCACGCGGTACATCTCGTAGATCGGGAAGAGGTAGATCGTGGCACGCCGCGCCAGCTCGCGCAGTGACCCGGAGTCCTGGGCGCATATCGGCGCCGGTGCGGCGAGGCTGGACGACACGGCAAGACCTGCCAGCGCCGCGCGGCGGCCCAGGATGCCGCCGCCGCTGTCGGCCGTCCTGCCAACGGTCATGCCGCGCGTTCGCGCCCGCGCCGCCGCTCGGCGACGAAGGACGCGGCCTCCTGCCAGGGCGCGATCGTCCAGAAAGACCGCGCCCGGCCCGACGGCGAAGCGAGCACGAAGACCACCGCGCCCTCCAGCAGATCGGGCTGGCGGCCATAGACCAGGTTCTTTGCGCCGAGGCCGAGCGATGCGGCGTTCTTGCTGGTGAAGGCGATGGCGGCGGGGCGGAAGCGCCGCAGCTTGGCGTGCAGCGAGCCGGCATCCATCGCTGCGGGCGTCAGCTCGTGGTCGGAACCGACCTCGGTCTTGTTGAGGTCGGTGAGGCCTATGCCGAAACCCAGCAATTCGGGAAAGCGCTGCGGCGCCAACCGCTCGGACGTGAGCCCGACGGCGTACAAGGTCGGCCAGAAGGCGTTGCCGGGATTGGCATAGTAGGCGCGCGCCTTGAACGACGCAGGACTGGGCGCGGTGCCGCAGAAGACGAGGTCGAGCCCGGGCGCCAGGAGGTCGGGAAGCAGGTGATGCTTACTCCGGCTTGATGCCTGCGGCACGGATGACCTCGCCCCAGCGTTTGATCTCGGTCTGAATATAGGCATCGATCTCGGCGACCGTCATGGTGCCCGGCTCGAAGCCGCCCGCCTTCATGCTGGCGATGACGTCAGGCGTTTCCAGGGCGCGCTCGGTCGCCACCCTGAGCTTGTCCTTGATCCGGGCCGGCGTTCCCTTGGGGACCGCCCAGATCGACCAGGAGGAGACCACGATGTCCGGCGACACCAGCTCGGCGAAGGTCGGCGTTTCCGGCGTCACCGGCGAGCGCTTGGCGCCACTGGTCGCGATCGGCTTCAGCTTGCCGGCATTCACCTGGCTCATCAGGGAATCGATGTTGGAGATCACCAGCGGCACATGGCCTGCCAGCACGTCGGATGCGGCTGCTGCTGCCCCTCGGTAGCTGATGAAGGTGATGTCGGCGCCTGTCTTCTGCTTGAACAGCGTCATGGTGAGGGTGGGCGAGGTGCCGACGCCCGACGAACCGAAGCTGATCTTGCCCGGCTCCGCCTTAGCCGCCGCGATCAGCTTGGGCAGCGTGTCGTGCGGAAAGCTGGGATGGCAGCATAGCAGGTTGGGCTGCGTGCCGATCCAGGCCACGGTCTCGAGGTCGGTCACGGCATTGTAGGCGGGACGGGCATAGAGATGCGGTACCAGCGCGTGGCTTGCGATGTTGCCCAGCAGCACCGAGTAGCCGTCGGGCGGTGACTTGGCGACGTTGTCGGCGGCGATCGAGCCGCTGGCGCCGGTGCGGTTCTCGACCACGAAGGATTGGCCAAACGTCTCCCCGAGCTTGGCGGTGAGACGCCGCGCGATGTTGTCCTGCGAGCCGCCCGGCGTGAACGGGCAGACGATACGCACGCTGCGGTTGGGCCAGTCGTCGCCCTGGGCTCGCGCTTGCGTGCTCCAGAGTGCTGAACCCACCGGCAGCGCGGCCAGCGAGAGGGAGAACTGCCGTCTTTTCATTGTGATGTTTCCTCCGGCGGCGATCCTGCCACAGCCTCGGAGGGAACCGATATCCTTTTGCGTACGCTACGCGTTTCGGTCTGAGATTTGGCGGCCTTGTCGGCTTTTGCCTGTCAGGCATGATCCGGCCGGGAGGACATGCATGCGCACCATCGACAAGGCCGACGAGGCCCAGCTTCTGGCCACCATCGACCGCTGGATCGAACGCGAGGTGGCGCCGCGCGTGAAGGAGTTCGATCACGCCGACAAATGGCCGGCCGAGATCGTGGAACAGATGAAGGAGCTCGGCCTGTTCGGCGCCACGGTGAGCGCGGACTATGGCGGCCTCGGCTTGCCGGCGCGCACCTACGCCGAGATCGTGATGCGCGTCTCCTCGGTCTGGATGGCGATCACCGGCATCTTCAACTCCCACCTGATGCTGGCGCTGGCGATCGAGAAGTTCGGCACCGAGCCGCAGAAGCGCCACTGGCTGCCCCGACTGGCGAGCGGCGAGATCCGTGGCGGCCTTGCGCTCACCGAGCCTGACGCCGGTACCGACCTGCAGGCGATCCGGCTCACGGCGCGACGCGACGGCGATCATTACGTGCTGAACGGCACCAAGACCTGGATCTCCAACGGCATCGAAGGCTCGTGCTTCGCCCTGCTGGTGAAGACCAATCCGGAGGCGAGCCCGCGCCATTCCGGCATGAGCCTGTTCATCGCGCCCAAGGGCCCAGGCTTCCGGGTCGGCCGCAAGCTCGAGAAGCTCGGCTACAAGTCGATCGATTCGGGCGAGCTGATCTTCGAAGATTACCGCCTGCCGGCCGATCACCTGATCGGCGAGGTCGAGGGCCGTGGTTTCACCCAGGTTGCCGGCGGCCTCGAGCTCGGCCGCATCAATGTCGCCGCGCGAGGAGTCGGCATTGCCGAGGGCGCGCTGCGGCTCGCCACCAGCTACGCCCAGATCCGCAAGACCTTCGGCAAGCCGATCTGCGAGCATCAGGCGATCCAGCTCAAGCTGGGCGAGATGGCGACGCGCGCCCGTGCCGCGCGGCTCCTGACCCTCGATGCCGCCGATGCCTTCGATCGCGACGAGCGCTGCGACCTCGAGGCCGGCATGGCGAAGTACTTTTCCTCGGAGGCGGCGCTGGAGAACAGCATCGAATCGATGCGCATCCACGGCGCCTACGGCTACTCCAAGGAATACGACATCGAGCGCCTCTATCGCGATGCGCCGCTCACCTGCATCGGTGAGGGCACCAACGAGATGCAGCGCATCATCATCGCGCGGCAGTGGATCAAGCGGAACGCCGTCCTGTGAACGGCACGGCGACAACGCGGCCGCTCGAGGGCATTCGCGTCCTGACCCTGGAGCAGTTCGGGGCCGGGCCCTACGGCACGATGTTCCTGGCCGAGCTCGGCGCCGAGGTGATCAAGATCGAGCCGCCGGAGGGAGATCCCTCGCGCCAGGTCGGGCCGCACAGGCTGGGCCGGGACGACAGCGAGTATTTCCAGGCCTGGAATCTCGGCAAGAAGAGCGTGACGCTCGACCTCAAGGGCGAGGAGGGCCGCCGGCACTTCGAAGCGCTCGTGAAGAGCGCGGATTGCGTCGTGAACAACATGCGCGGCACGCAGCCCGCCAGGCTCGGCCTCGACTATGCCAGCCTGAAGCACTTCAAGCCGTCGATCGTCTGCCTGCACATCTCCGCCTATGGCCGCGACAACGACCGCAAGGACTGGCCGGGCTACGATTTCCTCATGCAGGCCGAGGCCGGCCTGATGGAACTGACGGGCGATCCGGAAGGGCCGCCGACCCGGGTCGGGGTCTCCCTGATCGACAGCATGAGCGGCCTGACCGGGATCGTCGGGCTGCTGAGCTGCCTGCTGCGGGCCCGCACCACGGGGCAGGGCTGCGACGTCGACACCTGCCTCTACGACGTCGCCATGCACCAGCTCACCTATCCCGGTCTCTGGTATCTGAACGAGGGTGATGTCTCGCCGCGGGTGCCACGCAGCGCCCATCTGTCGCTGGCGCCGGTCCAGACCTTTCCGACGGCGGATGGCTGGATCTTCATCATGTGCATGACCCAGAAATTCTGGCTGGCGCTCTGCCAGGCGCTGGGCTGCGATGTGCTTGTCGCCGATCCGCGCTTCGCCGATCCGGGACTACGCGCGAAGAACCGTGCCGCGCTGACCGAGGCGCTCGATCCGGTCTTCCGCACCCGCACGACGGCGGCGTGGCTCGGCGCCCTGAACGGAATATTGCCGGCGGCACCCGTGCATCGCCTCGACCAGGCGCTGGACAGCAGCTTCGCACGCGCCAGCGGCATGGTTTCTTCTGTGCCGCACCCCGCGAAAGGCGAGCTGCGCGTGCTCGCCAATCCCCTGCGCATCGACGGCGCGCGGCCGGCACAAGCCGCCTGCGCGCCGCTCGGTGCCGACAACGAGTCCCTGTTGAGTAAAGCCCGATGAAACTTCAAGGCATCAAGGTCGTCGATCTTTCCTGGTTCCTGCCGGGGCCCTATCTCACCACGGCGCTGGCCGACCATGGCGCGGAGGTAATCAAGGTCGAGCCACCGGGCGAGGGCGATCCCGGGCGGCACATCCGACCGGCCGACCAACGCACCTCGGTGTTCTTCCGCAACATGGGCCGCGGCAAGAAGAGCGTCGTGCTCGACCTCAAGAGCGAGCAGGGGCGGGCCGATCTCTTCCGTCTCGCCCGCGAGGCGGACGTGCTGGTCGAGTCTTTCCGGCCGGGCGTCGCGGCGCGCTTCGGCATCGGCTACGAGGCGGTGCGGGCCGCCAATCCCGGCATCGTCTACTGCTCGATCAGTGCTTTCGGCCAGGATGGCGCCTATCCCGGGCGTGCCGCGCACGATCTTGCGCTCGAAGCCATGACCGGCGTACTGAGTCTGACCTTGGGCGACGACGGCCGGCCTGCCATTCCCGGCCTTCCCGTCGCCGATCTGGTGAGCGGTCTGCATGCGCTGAGCGGCGTGCTGATGGCGCTGCTGCGCCGTAAGGACACGGGCCGCGGCGATTACATCGATGTCTCCATGCACGAGGCCCTGATGGCCTCCTGTGCCAACGTCGTAGGCTCGGCTTTTGCCGAGAACCGGCATCCCGACGTGAAGCAGCAGCGCACCACCGGCGGTTCGGCTTTCTATCGCGTCTACGACACCTCCGACGGCCGCCAGCTCGTCCTGGCCGGTCAGGAGATGAAGTTCATCCGCAATCTCCTGGGCGCGCTCGGCAAACCAGAGATGGCGTCGCTTTGCGAATGGCCCGGCGCACATCAGCAGCCGGTGATGGACTATCTCGCCACGACGTTTCGCGAGAAACCGCTGGCCCACTGGATGGCCTGGCTCGACACGCTCGACATCTGCTACGGCCCGGTCAACACGCTGCCCGAGGCCGTCGCCGACGCCAACCTCGCCAAGCGCGGCATGATCGTGACCGACGACCAGGGCCGCAAGCACTTCGCTCCCGTCGTCCGCTTCCGCGACGAGCCTTCGCAACCTCTCTACCGCGAGCCGCTGCTCGGCGAACACACCGACGAGGTGCTGGGGCGGCGCTGATCTATCGCGTTTGCACTCATTCGTCCTCTCCGCCCGCTTCGCGGCTTGTAACCAAGCCGCTTGAGCGGGGGGAGAGGAAGGGGACCCATGCGAAGCATGGGGTAGGTGAGGTGGGTCAAGCGCCTCTCAGCCTGCACACCATTTCCGTGATCCACACCACCTCACCTCCCCGTTGCTGCGCAACGGGTCCCTTCCTCTCCCCCGCTGCGCGGCGGAGAGGACACATGAGGATGACGAACGACTACTCGCGCCCGTTGGCCTTGCGCTTGCTGGGTTCAGTATCGTCGAGCGGGAACGACAGCGACAGGCCTTCGCCGACCGAGTTCAGCCGCAGGAGATAGTCCGCGCCGGCGCGCATCACGTGCTGGGCCGCCAGCGAGGCGGCGGCGCGTTCGTCGCCGGCGATCACGGCGCGCAGGATCGCGGCGTGCTCCTCCCACAGGCGTGCCTGCTGTGTCGGATCGGTCGGCGAGAACAGCATGGCCGTGCGCTCGCGCAACCGCTCGACGGTGCCGCTCAACACGGTGTTGCGGCCGGCGGCGTAGAGCTCGCGATGGAAATCCTGATTGAGTTCCAGCAGCTGGTCGAAGCGCCGCGTGGCGACCGCGCGCGTTCCCTTGTTGAGCACGGTCTGGATGCGCTTGATCGTGTCCTTGTCCTGGTGGCGGGCGGCCAGTCGGGCATTGTGGCCCTCGAGCAGCGCCCGCACCTCGATGGTCTCGCGTATTTCCTGCTCGGAGAGCTTGACGACAGTGGCGCCGCGCCGTGCCGTGACCTCGATCAGGCCTTCCGAGGCCAGCACGCGAATGGCTTCGCGGATGGGGTTGCGCGAGACACCGTACTCCTCCGCCAGGCGCTCTTCGACCAGACGGTCACCGGGCTTGAGACGGCCGCCCAGGATGGCCTGGCGCAATTCGACAGTAACGCGATTGCGAAGCGGCGGATTGTCGTCGCCCAAACGAGGTCTTGCCGTTGCCTGATCGTCCATTGTCCAAATCCACCGAAACCGGCGGTATGCTTCGTATTCTACTCGAACACCGGTGAATTGCCATGCCGGGCGGTTTTCCGATGCCGCCGTCAGGTACTCCGTTCCGAGCCCGGCGTGCCGGAAGCGTCGTGCGCCGGAGCGGATGTGGAAGGCGAGGGTGCCGAAGGCTTGGGGCGCGGCACCCAGGAGACTGCGACGTCGCCGTTGAGGAATGTCTGGCAGGCCATGCGATAGCCCTGGCGCAGGTCCTCCTCGCTGAGATGCTTGCGTTCCTTCGGCTTGACCGCGTCGGTGTGCTCGAGGCCCTGTTCGATGCGGCACCTGCAGGTGCCGCACAGGCCGCCGCCGCACTTGAACGGAATGCCACCCTGCTCGCGCAACGAGACGCGCAGCAGATTGCTGTTCTCCGGGGCGGAGACGACCTTGGCGGCGTTGGTGAGGAAAGTGACCTGGATCATGGCGCCCCTTCAGCCGGCGTCGACCTTGTTCAGGACGGTCCCCATCTGCCCGAAGGTCGTCAGATGCTTGAGTTCGTCGTAGGCCTTCTCGACCGTCTCGAACTTCGGCAGGAACTTCGTCGGCACGGTGTTCACGATCTTGGTGGCCTCCTCGACGACGCGGACCTTCGTGCCGTCGGCCAGCAGCTCGGCGATTACGAAATGCGCCTTCCGGTGGCCGTAGAACAGGTAGTCGTAGGCCTCGACAGGACGCAGATCGCCGTTGATCTCGGTCGTGAATTCTCCGGGCTTGCTGGTCAGGATCACGTACATCGCCAGCTCATGTCGCAGGTGCAGGTCGTACGGTCAGGCACCGGCCGCGGCGGCCGGTGTCAGGGGCGTCTTGTCCTGCTCAAGCTCGAGATCGTGCGTGATCCAGAGCTGGCAGATCAGGCGATATCCCTCGTCCAGCCGCGGCCCCAACTGCTTCTTTTCCTTCCAGTTGGGTTCTGGCAGGTGCTCGGCGCCCTTGAGGACGCGCGAGGCGCAGCGGCAGCACTTCCCCATGCCACAGCCGTAACGCAGGTGCGGATGGGGGAACTGCCGGATGCCGGCCATCACCACCAGGTTGCTGTTGTCCTTGACCTCGCCCTGGTGGGTCTGGCCTTCGCGATGAATGACGACTACCGGCACGGCAGCGACCCTGCTCCGATCGACGTCATGCGACCTTGCGCTCGCCGGCGTCGATCTCGCTAAGGGGAATGTCCTTGGCGACATAATCCCAGTAGAGCGCGGTCGTGTAGAGCAGCCGCATCTGCGCGCCGATCTCGCAGATCTTCAGGCAGCGCTGTTGCAGCTCGGGCGTGTCGGCATGCTCGAGAACGATCTGGTAGCCGCGCTCGCCGTGGATCTCGTCCGACACGATGTGCAGGTCGAAGAACTCCACTTCCTCGTCGGTGAACTTGTAGACGTCGCGCAAGGTCGGAGCCTGGCGGCGGTAGATCGACGGCACCTGCGATTCGAGACCGACCACCAGGGCCGCAACCGCGACGATCGGGTCCTCGCGCATGGCGACCGAGTAACACCAGCTTTGCAGGCCGCGCGTCGTCGGCGACATGTTGTCGGGATCGACGACCCGCTGGCGTGTCGTGCCGCAGGCCTCGGCGAAACGGATGAGGAGGTCGGTGTGGCGGTCGCCGCCGATCTCCTCCTCGTACATGTTGGCGAGCAGGAAGTCCTTCGCCTCGGTGTAGTGGTGGGGCGTACGGGCGTAGAGGTAGCCGAGATAGTCGGCGAACGGCCCAACGTAGTGGTAGTGGTTCTCCGCCCAGCGCGCGAGATGTGCGCGGCTCAGCCGGCCGCTCGCCCAGGCGATGCTGAACGGCGCCTGGTTGGCGCTCTTGCCCTTGATGGCGTTCTCGAGGGCTTCGCGGAAAACGGCTTTGTCCATCAGCTCAGGCATCGTCCGAACTCCCTAGGCAGGGGGCGCCTGGACCGGCGCCTCGGTAATAGTCTCTGCTACTGTTCATTGTATACAGTACTTGTCAATACTGATTCTGATGAAATTGACCTGAAGTGTCAGTTTTACGATAGATCGGATGCGTATTTTTGCACCCAAATGACCTTCCGAAAATCAAAATCCAGGATACTGTATACAATAATAATTAGGGGGAGCGCGAAAATGACGGGGCAAGCTGTCATCGGCGTTGCGCATTGGATTTATCTGGCCGGCGTTTTGGCAATCGTGGTGACGATGATCCTGCGCGCCAACGTCGTGGTGCCGTCGGTCGTGGCAACGTTCCTGGTGGCGTTCGCCTGGACGGGCAGCCCGGCGACGGCGCTGGGCGGCATCTTCAATGCGAGCTTCACGGCCGCCAAGGAGCTCTTCAACATCTTCCTGGTCATCGCGCTGATGACGGCGCTGCTCAACGCATTGAAGGCGCTGCGCTCGGACATCAGGATGGTCGAGCCGCTGCGGGCGGTCATGAAGAACGGCCACGCCGCCTACTTCGTCCTGGCCGCGATCACCTACGTGATCTCGCTCTTCTTCTGGCCGACACCGGCAGTGCCGTTGGTCTCGGCCGTGCTGCTGCCGGCTGCGATCGCCGCCGGGCTGTCGCCGCTGGCCGGCGCGCTGGCGATCGCGCTGGCCGGACAGGGCATGGCGCTGTCATCGGACTACGTGATCGGCGTCGCACCGGGGATCAGTGCCAAGGCGGCGGGGGCGGCGGTCAGCGCCACCGTCGTCGCCGATCGCGCGCTGATCCTGTCGCTGATCACCGGCGGCATCGCGCTCACGCTTGCCTACTTTGCCGTCCGCAAGTCCATCGTGGCGCCGGACGCCCGACTGCTGGCGCGCTGGCAGGCACAGGCCGGCAATGGCGAGCTGGCGCGAATCGAGGCCGAGGGAACCTTCGACAAGGCCGAGATCGCGCGGGCCACCGGCTACCCGCAGCCGTTCGGCACCAACGAGCAGGTCCACCAGGAGCTGGCCGGCGTCGACGCGCGGCGCAAGCGCTGGTCGCCGTTCTTCGCCGTGGTGACGCCGCTCGCTTTCCTCGGCGTGATCGTCACGATGGTTTTTTCCAAGCTGGGAATCGGCCAGGAGCTCAAGGGCGGCGATGCGGCGGCGCTGGTGGGCGGCGTCGCCGCGGTGCTGATGATCTCTGCCTCGCTGGCCGCCGACAGCCTGCGCAAGGCGCTCGACGCCAGTGCCGACCATGTCACCGAAGGCTTCGTCTTTGCCTTCCGCGCCATGGGCGCCGTGCTGCCGATCGCCGGCTTCTTCTTTCTGGGCGCCGGCGGCGAGCTTGCCGCCGGAACGCTCGGTGTGCCGCTCGACAGGACGCCCAGCCTGCTGTTCGACTTGATCCAGAGCGTGCAGGCCTACATCCCCAAGAGCCATACCTTGCTCGCCTTCAGCATCCTGCTGGTCGGCATGATCACCGGCATCGACGGTTCGGGATTTGCCGGCCTCCCGCTCACCGGATCGCTGTCGGGCGCGCTAGCCCCCACCGCCGGGCTCGATCCGGCGACATTGGCCGCGGTCGGCCAGATGGGGGCGGTATGGACCGGTGGCGGCACGCTGATCGCCTGGTCGTCGCTGATCGCCGTTGCCGGTTTCGCGCGCGTGCCGGTCTTCGAGATCGTGCGGGCCGCGCTCGTGCCGGTGATCGCCGGTCTCATCGTCTCCACCGTCTGCGCCGTGATCCTCTGGCCATGATCCTCTAGTAGGGTGGCGCTACGGTTCTTAGGCCACTGCAATCGATCGAAAGGGATGCCATGAAAAAGGCCCTCAAGCTGGAACTCGCCGAAGCCCGCCACATGGTTGCGGCCGCGCTTGCCAAGGCGCGCGAGATCGGCGTGCTCGAGACCGTCTGCATCGTCGACGACGGCGGCTATCCGCTGGCGTTGGAACGCATGGACGGCGCGCGCGTCACCGGCCCGCAGATCGCCTGGAACAAAGCCTTCACCGCCGCGGGCCACAAGCGCTCGACCCATCTCTTCAATCAGCCGCCCAACGGCCCGGCACTGCCCGGCAACGAAGCCTTCGGCATCCAGTGGAGCTTCGAGGGCAAGTTCGCCGTCTTCGTCGGCGGTTTCCCCATCGTGGTCGACGATGAGGTGATCGGCGGGGTGGGCCTGAGCGGCGGCAACGGCGAGCAGGACACCGCCTGCGGCCTCGCCGCCCTGCAAGCGCTGGCCGAGCTCCTGAAACCACAGAACCATCGCGTGACGGTCCAGACCGACATCAAGAAGTAGCAAGCGGCTACTCTTCCTGCAGGCTGACTTTGGGCTGGCCGGCCCGGATCATCGCAGCGAGCTGGTGTCGGGCGATCGGAAGCAGCTCGGGATGAGTGTCGAAGCGAAAGCGGGTGCAGTGGGGCAGGGCGAGCGCTGACATCCCGGCGTCGCTCAGCGCCAGCTCGATATGGTTGCTGTGGCCGGCCAGATGGATGACGTCACGGCCATCGCAGGCGAGGCTCTGGTCGCTTCGTTCGATGTACAGTTCGTCTTCCAGCGGAGGCGGCTCCCGGCCGCTGCGGTGCCGGCCACAAACGATATGCAGGACGTCGAGCGGGTCGTGCGCCGACGCGAAGCCCAGTGACAGGACGACCAGCGTGTCGTGCTCCGTCAGCACTTCCTCGACTTCGACATCGCATGGCGCCGTCGCGGCATCGTTGACTTGCCCTGAGATCGTCTTTCCCATGATGGCCCTTGTTCCGGTGGCGCCGCCGCCGGACTGTAGACGCGGCCGTTTGGCGAAGGAACCGGCCGCCTGTGACGGTCGCAGCAGAGGAGGCTGGGTCAGCTTGTCCGAGTCGAACATGGGAGTGAGGGCCGGCGACGATCGACAGTCCTTGCCCGAACCTATCCGGCGGTTCATCGAAAAGGCCATCGTCGTCGGCGACATGGGCTTGCCATTCCATTATCCGACGTTGGCGGGCTTCGATGGTTGGCAAACCGGGTTTCGCCGCCATGGCGTCACCGGCGAAAGTCTGGTGGCTGTGGAGCCTGGCAAATGGCAACCCGGCTGGCATGTCATCGCCTTGAACGGCTTCGACGACCCGTTCTTCGTCGACTTCCGCGAGGAGACGAGCGGGTTTCCTGTCTACTACGCACCGCACGGTGCCGGACGATGGGTCGTGGAACAGGTTGCGCCGGACATCCATCGGTTCATCGAGACGCTGTCGTCGTTGCGCGACCTGACGGACGACGACGCAGAGGCGCTGCTCTACATCGACGTCCACGTCGGCTTCGCAAGCGCCCTGTGGCGCGAAGTGTACGAAGCGCGCCGGGACCGCAAAGACGTCGAGCCTGAACGCGCCGGCGAGGAGACACCGCCGGATCCGGATCTGTTCAGGTTCGGGACCCTGGTCGTCACTGATATCGGGCCGCGGAAACTCGAGGTCGTGCGGCTTCTCCGGGGAGAACTCGGCCAGTCGTTGCAGGACACGCTCAAGCTCGCTGGCCAAGGCGAGATCGTTGTCGCCAGTGGCCGTTTGGCGCATCTGCGTCGCTCCCGCGACCGCCTGGCAGGGCTCGGTGCCATTGTTGAATTTCGACCGGTCGAACCTGAGGCCGGCACGCAGTGACGCTGGCGCGACGCTAACCCGCGGTGCCTGCCTCGGCTCGCGCTGCGTCGATCAAGGTATCGAGCGCCGGCCGCTGCGGGCCGCCCGCTTTGCGGACACACCAGGTCTCCGACAGGATCGTCGCTTCAGGGATCGGCACGAAGACCGCACCGGCCATGTTGGCGGTCTTGAGGCTGCGCGGCACCAGCGCGACGCCGAGCCCGTTGGCCACGAAGGAGACCACGCTCAACCAGTGCCGCACCTCATGGCGGACCTGCGGCGAGAAGCCGGCGGCGAGGCAGGTCGCAATGATCGACTGGTAATAGTCGGGCGAGACGTTGCGGGCGAACAGGACGAACGGGTCGTCCTTGAGGCGCGCCAGGCGCAGCATGCGGGCGCGGGCGGAAGGGTGTTCGACCGGGACGCAGGCGACGAAGGGCTCGGCGTGATAGCGGAAGCCTTCCAACCCCTTCGGCGCGCCGCGGCCGTGGATGAAGCCGAGATCGATCTCGTCGCGGTGCAGCGCCTCGATCTGCTCCGTCGAGTTCAGCTCCTGCAGCGAGAGGTCGATATCCGGCGAGGCAGCCTGGAAGGTCTCGAGGATGCGGGGCAGGCCGCGATAGAGCATGGAGCCCACGAAGCCCAGCCGCAGGCGGCCTTCCTTGCCGTCGGCGACCGCCTTGACCAGGGCGCGCGTCTCCTCGGTCCGGCGCAGCAGGACCTGCGCCTCGCGCTGCAGGGCGACCCCCGCTGCGGTCAGGCTGACATTGCGGCTGGTGCGATCGAACAGCCGGGCGCCGATCTCTTCCTCGAGCTGGCGGATGGCCAGGCTGAGCGGCGGCTGCGACAGGGCCAGACGTTGCGCGGCGCGGCCGAAATGCTTCTCCTCGGCGAGCACGGAGAAATAGCGCAGCTTGCGAAGGTCCATGGCGGCTCCGGATCCTTGGGCATCGATATGAATTATATATCAATTCCATGGCAATCGATATTGGACGGTATTGATGGCCCGGAAGGACAATGGGCTCCAGAAAAAGACGCATGCAGCCTCAGGAGGAGACGCCATGACGACGGCCACGAATCGATCCGGTGCGACGGCCGATCCTTCCGGCGCTATCCCCGATTCGCGCGGGATCAACCTCTACCGCGCCGACGGCGATGCTGCCGCGCTGTTCGGCCATTACCTGCCGCGCTCGCTGTTCCACCACCTCGAACCCACCTTTGATCGGCTGGGTGGCCTGGCGGGCGGCCGGCTCGACGAGCTGGCGGGCCTCGCCGACCACAATCCGCCGACGCTCTCGGTGCGCCGGCGCACCGGCCAGGACTGCAACGTGGTCGAGAAGCATCCTGCCTATGTCGAAATGGAGCGGCTGGCCTTCTCCGAGCTCGGGCTCGCTGCCATGTCGCATCGCGGCGGCGTGCTGGGCTGGAACGAGCCCATGCCGCCCGCCGCCAAGTACGCGCTGACCTATCTCTTCGTGCAGGCCGAGTTCGGCCTGATGTGTCCCGTCAGCATGACCGATTCGCTGACCCGGACCTTGCGCCGCTACGGCGAGCCCAAGCTGGTGAGCCGTTTCCTCGAGCGCCTGACCACGCTCGACTTCGACGAGCTGGCGCAAGGCGCCATGTTCATGACCGAGCAGGGTGCGGGATCCGATGTCAGCGCCACGGCAACAGTGGCGGCGTCGCAGCCCGACGGCACCTGGAAGCTTACGGGCGACAAGTGGTTCTGCTCCAACGCCGACGCCGACTTCGCGATGGTGCTGGCGCGCAGCGAACAGGTTCCCGGCATGAAGGGCATCTCGCTCTTCCTGCTGCCCAAGACGAAGGCCGACGGCCGGCCGAACGACTATCGGATCCTGCGGCTCAAGGACAAGCTCGGCACGCGCTCGATGGCGAGCGGCGAGATCCGTCTCGACGGTGCGGAAGCTTACCTGGTGGGCGAGCGCGGGCGTGGCTTCAACCAGATGGCCGACATGGTCAACAACTCACGCCTGTCGAACGGCGTGCGCGCCGCCGGCCTGATGCGCCGCGCCGTCACCGAGGCGCTGTTCATCGCCCGCCATCGCCAGGCCTTCGGCAAGCGGCTGATCGAGCTGCCGTTGATGCGCCGGCAGCTCGCCAAGATGATGGTCACGGCCGAGCAGGCCCGCACCATGATGTTCCTGACGGCCGATGCGCTCGACCGCGCCAACCAGGGCGATGCGACGGGGGCCAAGCTCGCCCGCATCATGACGCCGCTGATCAAGTTCCGTGCCTGCCGCGACGCCCGCCGCGTGACGGGCGATGCCATGGAGGTACGCGGCGGCTGCGGCTACATCGAGGAATGGTCGGACGCGCGCCTGGTGCGCGACGCCCATCTCGGCTCGATCTGGGAAGGCACGTCCAACATCGTGGCGCTCGACGTCTCGCGCGCCATCGCCCGCGACGAGGCGCTGCCGGCGCTCAAGGCCCGCAACGAAGAGCTGCTGGCTGCCGCGAAGCTCGACGCCGAGACACAGGCGCTGTTCGCCGGCACGCTCGAGCGTACCTGTGCCTTCGCAGCCGACGTCGCGGCGCGGAAGTCGGACGTGCTGGCACGCCAGTCGGCCTCGGCGCTTTATCACATCACCACCGCCATCGGCCTGGCACGCGAGGCCAACCAGCTCGGCCTGCCGCGCCGGGGCGCCCTCGCCCGCATGGTGCTGACCCATCGTCTGCTGCCGCGTGATCCGCTGGCCGCCGAGGAGGATACGGCGGCGCTCGATGCCGTGCTGGCGGACTGATCGAGGCATCCGGGGAGAGATGAAATGAAGGCAATCCTGTCGCGCCGCCGGCTGGCGGCCGCGCTCGCAACGGCTTTGGTCGGCGCCGCCGCAACGGCACCGCCGGCACGGGCGGAATTTCCCGAGAAGCCGGTCAAGCTCGTGGTGCCGTTCGCGCCCGGCGGGCCGACCGATGCGCTGGCGCGTCATCTCGGCGAGGCGCTGCGGGCGCGCCTCGGCCAGCCGGTGATCGTCGACAATCGCGGCGGCGCCGGCGGCAATATCGGCGCGGAGGTGGTGGCGACGGCGCCGGCCGACGGTTACACGCTGCTGTTCGGCACCTCGGGGCCACTGGCGATCAATGTCAGCCTCTTTCCCAAGCTGGGCTACGATCCGATCCGCAGCTTCGAGCCGGTCATCATGATCGGCAATCTGCCCAACGTGCTGGCGGTCAATCCCACCGTGCCGGCCAAGACGGTGGCGGAGCTGGTGGCCTACGCCAAGAGCGGCAAAGCCAAGCTCGCCTTCGCCTCTTCGGGCAACGGCGCGTCGTCGCATCTCGCCGGCATCATGTTCAATGCCGCGACCGGCACTGACATCGTCCACGTGCCCTACCGCGGCACCGGCCCTGCTCTGAACGATCTGTTGGCTGGCCAGGTGCAGATGACTTTCACCGACGTGCTGACGGCCCAGCCGCACATCCAGTCCGGGGCGTTGCGGGCGATCGGTGTCACGACGGCCGTGCGCTCGGCGGCGCTGCCCGACGTGCCGACCCTGGCGGAGCAGGGCCTCAAAGGCTTCGATGTCAGCGTCTTCTTCGGCATCGTGGCGCCCAAGGGAACGCCGGCCGACATCGTGGCCCGGCTCAACAAGGCCTTCGCCGACGTGCTGGCCGATCCCGCCATCAAGGCCGTTCTGGCGGGGCAGGGCATCATCCCGGCGCCGTCCATCGATCCGGCCTATCTCGGCCGCTTCATGGCCGAGGAAATTCCCAAGTGGCGCGACGTGATCAAGGCGGCCGGAGTCGAGCTCAACTGACGGGCCGAGGCAGGTGCGGCTATCGAATGCCCACCGCCGTGACCCGCTCCATCTCGCCGATCAGCCAGTCCGGTGGGGTCCCGCCGATGGATGCCGTCCAGTCCCACCATTCGAGCGCGTGATACATCCGGTAGAGATCGACCGCCGCTTGCCATTGCGGGCGGTCGATCGGGCCGTAGCCGGCCAGAAGGCCGTTCCGCTTCGGCAGGCTCTCGCCGACGCTGTAGAGAAGTGTCTTGGCGATATCGAGCAGCGGGTCGCCGGCGACGGCGTTCTCCACGTCGACGACACCGGTGAGCTGCCAGCGGGCGCCGGCCTCGTGCCTCACCAGGACGTTGCCGGTGTGAAAATCGTCATGACAGAAGACGGGCAAGGCGGAGGCCTTCAGCAGATGCGCACCGGCCGCCACGTGGCGCGCCATGCGGGCAGCCAGGGCTTCGCTCCCGCCGCACTGCCTGAATTCCCGCAGCTTCTTGTCGAACTGGAAGAGCATGTACGCGTCGTTGCTCGCATGCGGGTCCTTGACGCCGCCGCCCACCAGGTAACCGAAGGCAGCCATCCGGACGTCGTGGAAGTGGCGCAGGGTCCGTCCCATCTGTGCGTAAAGGCCGAACAGATCGTCGTCGCTCAGGGAGGCCTCGAGGGGCTGCAGGATCTGCCCGTCCAGCCGGGTCAGGACGAGCACGGCGAGAGGCACGATCGTTCTCGAGTCGTCGTGCCAGAGGACGCGAGGCACCGGCAAATGCTTGTTGCCGGCGAGGTATCGATACAGGAAGACTTCTTTGGCCAGCTTCCAGCGCAGCAATTCGGGATAGGTCTTGATGACGAGGTCGGGCGATGATTCATCGGTGCAGGCCACGCCATAGACGCGGCTGATCGCACCGCCGTGCAGCTCCTCCAGGGACACGACTCGGGATCGCGGCGCGAAGCGGTCGACGATCGCCTGCGCTTGCGCGAGGTCGAGAACGAAGGCCGGCTTGATCGTGGCGTCGGAACCGGTCATCGCCCGCCTCGACGCCCCTCAGTCATCGCCAACCGTGTTTCAGGATGCGCGCGACGTAGGGTGGCACGATCTCGGTCGCGGGGCCGTAGAGGTGCTCATGGAACAGGTTCTTGTTGCCGGTCGGCTCGAGGTTGAGCTCGACGGTATGGGCGCGCGGCTGACGGCGGCGGACATGTAGCACGAAGCCTGCGGCAGGATAGACCTCGCCGGACGTGCCGATCGCCAGGAACAGGCCACAGCGCTCCAGCACCTCGTAAATCTCCTCGAGATGGAGCGGCATCTCGCCGAACCAGACGATGTTGGGCCTGAGCTCGCCGATAGCCTGGCAGTTCGGACAGACCGACTGCACGGTGAGGTCGTCATCGGAGGCGAAAACGGTCTCGCAGGCCATGCAGCGGACCTCGCCGTCGCGGCCATGCATGTGGAGCACCCGTCGCGAGCCGGCCTGCTCGTGCAGCAGGTCGATGTTCTGGGTGATGATCGTGACCTCGCCTTCGTAGTCGTGCTCCAGCCGGGCCAGCGCCTCGTGTGCGGCATTAGGGACGATGCCGGCGGCGCGGAAGCTGCGCCGGGTGTCGTTGTAGAAGTCGAGCACCTTTTTCTTGTTGCGGAACCACGCCTCGAGGGTCGCGACCTCTTCCAGGTCGACCTGGGTCCACAGCCCGCCCTCGTCGCGAAAAGTGTCGATGCCGCTTTCCTTGGAGATGCCGGCACCGGTCAGCACGGCAATGCCGGGCGGCAGGAAATCCTGATGCATGCCCTTACTCTAGCGTATCGCGCCGTCGACTTTAATCAGTCGGGCGTGCGATGCCGAGGGCGGAGCTACCTGTAACAACGCGTATCGACTCGAGCGCAAGCAGATATAGCCTCTGAATCTCTTACTTGGCCTTACGGGCGTTACTTGGAGTTCCAGGCTTTATGCACGAACTCAAGACGATTACCGTCGAAGTCAGCGACGTTGGCGGCATAGTAGCCGGGAGCGAAGTAGGTGCGATCTGCCGGTTTGCCCTCGTCAGTTCCGCCCGCCTTGATTGCGGCGGCGTAGGCGGCATCGACCAACTCGTTGGTATTGCAGACGATCCCTAGATACAGCCCCGTCTCGCCTAGTTTGCGTCGGCGTAGCCAAATGCTTGAGCCGACCGCTTTGCCACTGCCATACGAATCGTCCCCGATGCCGTAGAGATCGGGCACGCCTTCGGGTCCCGAATCCGAATCGTAGTTGCCAAATACTTTCCAGCCGAGCGGCTTCAAGGCCTCCGAATAGAAGGCCAGTGACTTGTCGATGTTCAGCACGGAAATGTAGACATGGTCGATCAATTGAATTGTCTCCCCTACATTGGCTCTGCGATGGGTGAATTTCGAAACAACCTCCGGGTTTCGACCGCCGGTCAGCACGGCGATGCCGGGTGGCACGAAATCCTGATGCATGCCTTCACTCTAGCGCCGTGCTCGTGTGGTTCCACTTGATTGGAAACGCCTTGTTTCCGGCGCCTCCGGCTCCGGCGTCATCCATCCGGATGATTCCAGCCGGGCGGATAATGCTATAGGGTGCCGGATCATGACTGTCGGTGTTCTTTTCGTCTGCACGGCCAATATCTGCCGCTCACCCATGGCCGAGGGCGCCTTTCGCGGCATGGCCGAACGCGCAGGCCTCGGTGCTGCCTTCGAGATTGCCTCGGCGGGCACCTCGGACGTCATGGCGGGCCAGCCGGCGACGCCGATCGCCGTGGCGGTCGCGGCCGCGCGCGGCTACGACATCGCGGCCCACTCGGCCCGCCAGGTCACCGCCGAGGACGTCGTGCATTTCGACCACGTGCTGGCGATGACGCGGGAGCATCTCGCCGACCTGCGCTGGCTGGCCCCGCGGGCGCTGGCCAACAAGCCCAAGCTCCTGATGAGCTTCGGGCCGCCAGCCGGCTTCCTCGACGTCGAGGACCCCTACGGTTTGCAGAAGCCCGACTACGAGCGCGCGCTCAGCCTGATCGAGGTCGGCTGCCGTGGCCTGCTCGACCGGCTGACGCCCCAGGTCAAAAGGGCCATTTGAGGCCGAGCTCGCCGAAGCGGTTCACGACGTTGAAGGTGAGTCGCGACACGTCGTTGTCGAAGCCGTTGTGGGGCAGGCTGCCGCAGTAGGTGATCGAGCCCACCGAGAACACGGCGCCGCCTTTGGGCTTCTCGATGTAGGTCATGTCGGCGCGGATCAGCTCCTCGAGCGTCTGGCCGGGAATGGTCGTCGTGAAGCCCAGCCGCTCCTCGTGCACCACCACGAAGTTCTTGCGGTCATGGCCCTCCGAGGAAGCGAGCACCACGGCGTTGAGCGGGCTGCCGAGGCGATGGTCGAGCCGGTCGAGCTCGAAGCCCGCCGCACCGCCGCCCGAGAAGCCGTAGCCGCCGAACAACTCGTCCTTCACGCCCTCGAACACCCAGGCATGGCGATTGTCGCGCGCCGCCCGTGACTGGCGGTAGGAATCGCCCACGAACGTTCCCTGGCTCGAAAAACCGATGCCGCAGAGCAGATTGGGCGGCCGGTCGGAGCGCCGCCACAGGCCGCCATAGGCGCCGTCGAAGGCGTGGTAGTACTCGCCGGGCTCGGCGGCCCAGGTGCGGATGCCGCCCTCGGTGCGCCGCACCTCGATGGCGCCCGGCACCTTGGGCGAGAGCGCGACACGCCAGTAGAAACCGTTGCCGCCGAGATACATCAGCCGGCCGCCGGTTTCGGTATAGGCCTGCAATGCATCGAGTGTGCCCGCGGTGTGATACTCGGGATGCGAGCCGGTCAGCACCACCTTGTAGGATGCCAGCAGCTCCACGCCCTTCTCGTCGAGATCGTGGTCGGTGATCACGTCGAAGGCGATGCCCATGCGATCGAGCCAGCCGGTGAGGTGCGTGTCGGCCGGCAGGTGACGCAGACCCGAGCCTGCCTCGTCGTTGAAGGAGAGGAAGTTCGGCCGCCAGGTGAGCAGCGGCCGCAGCCTCGAGGAGTAGCTGACGCCCGAGCCATCGCGATGGCTGTTGTAGGTCGAGAGGCCGTAATCCGCGTGGTCGTCGGGATTGTTCGGATAGGCCTTCCAGTCGGCGACCTTGCGGCGAAACGGCTCGTCGTACATGCCGCGCGCGAAGTTGGAATAGACCTGATAGGTGAAGGTCGCGGCGAGGTAGCAGACCTTGGCCTGCGGCTTGCCCATCTGCGGCCGCACGAAGAACGGGATGACGTCGCGTTGTGTGCCGCAGGTGAGCTGCATGCCGTAGACGCCGCTCTTCATCTCCTTCGGCACGGTGAAGCTGAAATCGTCCTGCCAGCCGCAATCGTGCAGATCGTCGTCATGGAAGTGGATGGCGGCGTAGTGGTGCGGCGCCTGCTTCCAGTCCCGCTCGGCGCCGGTCCAGGCCGCGCCCTTCATGGCGCGCGTCGGCAGGTTGATCAGCCGGCCATGCAGGCCGTTGGGGCCGGTATCCTCGATCTCCATGGAGTCGATGCGGCGCCCGAAATCCCAGGCCGCATAGCCCACGACCTGCGGTGCCTCGATCTTGCCGTTGAAGCAGCGCCCGGCAGGCCGGTCGGCCGCGGCCTCGGCGCCGATCAGCAGCGGCGCCGCCGCCTCGAAGGACAGCGCGCCGCTCACCGTAGCTTTGGCGTCGCCTTCGTCGTCGGCGGCGAAGGCGCGTTTCAGCGGCTGCTGGCCGACGCGTAAGATGCCGGTCTCGGGATCGGCACTGGCCCAGACGCGGTACCAGACGCGTGACCTGAGCTTGCGGCCGACGACGACGCGATGCTTCCCGATCTCGAGCGCCATGCCCTCGGGCGTCGCCACCAGTGCGAAACCCGCGCCGCTCGTCGCATCGCGCCGCGAGATGACGGTCTGCGGTCCGTCTTCAGGCAAGGTTGGCCAGATCAGCGCCTCGACCGCGAGGGAGGCGGGCAGCGCCGCATTGCGTGCGCTTTCGACCAGACCGTACGAACCCGTCCAGGCGTGCTGGACGCGCGAGGCGAAGCGGCCATCGAACAGATCGGAGTGATCCTCGAGCTTGGGCGGCGGTCCGCCTGGATTGGGATCGCCGCGCACGATGCGCACCAGGGTGGCGTTGTAGGGGCCAGGACCTGCGCTCGAAACCTTGAAGGAAATCTTCTCGCCGCTGCGGACCGAGATGCGATCCGCGTAACCGATCAACGCTGCCGTCACTTTTGTTTCCCCTTCTTGTCGGCGATAGTGTCGCCCGATTTCAGGGAGGATTTCCATGACCAATAAAATCACCCGCCGCAGGGTGATCGCAGGGGCAGCCGGTGTCTCGCTGGCAGCGCCGATGCTGGCGCGCCACGGCTGGGCGCAGGCAACTTATCCGAACAAGCAGATCCGCATGGTCGTGCCCTTCGCGCCGGCCGGCACGACCGATCTCCTGGGCCGCATTGCGGCACAGCATCTCACGGAAGTCTGGGGCCAGACCGTCGTCGTCGACAACAAGAGCGGTGCCGGCGGCAATGTCGGTGCCGAGATCGTCGCCAAGGCGCCGGCCGACGGCTACACGCTGCTGCTCGGCACGGTGGGCACCGCCGTTACCAACCAGTTCCTCTACAAGAACATGCCCTACGACAGCGTGAAGGACTTCGCGCCGGTCGCGCTGTTCGGCGAAGTGGCGAACGTGCTCGCCGTCCATCCCAGCATGCCGGTGAAGACGGCCAAGGAGTATGTCGAGTACTGCAAGAAGCAGGGCGACAACAAGGTGAGCTTCGGCTCGCCGGCAATCGGCGGCACCGGGCATCTCGCGATGGAGTATTTCCAGTCGCTGGCCGGCTTCAAGGTGGAGCATGTCGTCTATCGCGGCAGCTCGCTGGTGCTGAAGGACCTGCTGGCCGGGCACATTCCCAGCACCATGGACAATCTGCCGCCCTACCTGCCGCACATCCAGTCCGGCGCGTTGCGGGCGCTGGGCGTCAGCTCGGGCAAGCGCTGGTTCTCGCTGCCCGACGTGCCGACCATCGCCGAGCAGGGCTTCGCCGGCTTCGACGCCGCACCCTGGTGGTACGTTTCCGCACCGGCCGGCACGCCGCCCGAGGTCGTGAAGAAGCTGAGCGACGAGCTGGTGAAGGCGTCGAGGTCGCCCGACATCATCAAGAAGATCCGCGATGCCGGCGCCGCCGAGCTCGGCGGCTCGTCGGAGGACCTCGCCAACCACATGAAGGCCGAATACGCCAAGTGGAAGAAGGTCGTCGACGCCGCCAAGCTCGAGCCGCAGTAGACAGTAGAGTAACCCGTGGAGTGGGCAGCACCGTGATCACCCGCAAAGAGCTCAAAGGAAAGATCCAGACCGTCCTCGGGCCGATCGAGCCCGAGGCGCTCGGCCGGACCCTGATGCACGAGCACGTTCTGTGCGACATCCGGCCGCCGGCCACGCGCTCGGACAACGATCTCGGTCCGGAGATCACGCTCGAGAATGTCTGGCAGATGAACTACGGCCACGGGCTGAAACGCACCGGCCGCAAGTACATGCTCGACCTCGAGGACCTTGCCACGCGCGAGGTCGCGATGATGAAGCACGACGGCGGCGATGCCATCGTCGAGCTGACCTGCGGCGGCCTCTCACCCGACCCGAAAGGGCTGCAGCGCATCGCTGCCGGCACCGGCGTGCACCTGGTCATGGGCTGCGGCTACTACGTCAACGACTACCAGGATCCCCGGAATCACGGCCGCGCGGTCGACGATTTCGCCGCCGAGATGATCGGCCAGATCCTCGACGGCGCCTGGGGTACCGACGTGCGCGCCGGCATGATCGGCGAGATCGGCTGCCAGGCGCCCTGGACCGATACCGAGAAGCGGGTGATGCAGGCGGCATTCGTCGCAGCACAGGAGACCGGTGCGGCGATCAACGTCCATCCCGGCCGCGACCCCGACCAGCCGCAGGAGGTCGCCGACTTCGCCAAGGCGGCGGGTTTTCCGACCGAGCGCTTGGTGATCAGCCACATCGACCGCACGATCTTCGACGAGCCGCGCCTGCTCAAGCTCGCCGACAGCGGCGTCACGGTCGAGTTCGACCTGTTCGGTCAGGAGGCGAGCTACTACGGCCTGTCCGACATCGACATGCCCAACGACGCCACCCGGCTGAGGCTGATCCGCGCGCTGATCGCGGCGGGGCACCTCGACCGTGTCGTGATCAGCCACGACATCTGCTACCGCACGCGTCTCGCGAGCTTCGGCGGCCACGGCTACGGCCACATCTTCCGCAACGTCGTGCCGATGATGACGCGGCGTGGCTACAGCGACGACGAGATCGACGCCATCCTGGTGCACAATCCGCGGCGGCTGCTGACCTTTGTCTGAGGTCCGTCCTCAGAACGTCAGCGGATAGCTCACTTCCTCGGTGTAGATCGCTCCGTTGCGGCCGCTGCGGCTCGAATAGAGGGCGAAGCGGTCGGCAATCCAAGGATCGGCGCGGAAGGTGCCGTTGCTCGCCATGAACTGCGCCAGGTGGTGGCCGGTCTCGGCGTTGCTTGCGAAGCGGGCAAGCGTGACGTGCGGACGGAACTTGCGGCGCTCGACCTCGATGCCGCAGTTGCGGGCCACGGTCGAGACCTTCTGCTGCAGCCAGTCGAGCCGGTCGCTGCGCTCGACGCTGGCGACCAGGACGCGCGGCTGCTTGCCGCTGCTGAACTGCTCGACACCGGCGATCGACACGGAGAAGGGCGGTCCCTCGATGTCAGACAGTTCCTCCTCGAGATCGCGCATCGTGGCGCCCTGCACTTCGCCGGCAAAGCACAGGGTCACGTGGAAATTCTCCTGCGGCACCCAGCGGGCATCGGGTACGCCCGATTGCAACGGCATGAGCAGGTCGGCGATTTCCTCAGGGACGGGCAGGGCGACGAACAGTCGTGGCATATTTGTCGAGGTTCCCGGTCACGAAGGGCAGGATGCGCTCGACAATGATGTCGACGCCCTTGGCATTGGGGTGGATGCCGTCAGCCTGGTTCAGCGCGGGATCCTGCGCCACGCCGTCGAGGAAGAAGGGATAGAACGGCAGCTCGTACTTGTCGGCAACCGCCTTGAACAGGCCATCGAAGGCCTTGGCGTAGTCCGATCCGAAGTTGCGCGGGGCCAGCATGCCGGCCAGCCAGACGGTGACGCCGGCCGCCTTGAGCTTGCTCACGATGGCATCGAGATTGCGTTCGGTGGCGACGGGGTCGAGGGCCCGCAGCCCGTCATTGCCCCCGAGTTCGATCAGGACGATGTCGGGCTTGTCGGCCATCATCCAGTCGATGCGTTCCAGGCCGCCCGCCGTCGTGTCGCCGGATACGCCATGGTTAATGACAGCGACGTTGCGGCCCTGGGCCCGCAGTGCCGCGTCGAGCTTCACCGGAAAGGCATGGGCAGGGGTGAGCCCGTAGCCCGCCGCAAGACTGTCGCCCAGGATGGCGAGCTTGATCGGGCCGGCCGGCTGTGTGCCCGGCGTCTGCGCCAGGACGGGCAGGGCCGCGACACAGAGCAGGAACGCTACGAGCACGCTGATCCGTGAATTGACCGTTGCCGCAAAACGACCATATGCAGTCTGCAGTTTCATCGTTTCGCCTGCCTCATCAACCGTCCCCAGCCTCTTTCGTCCCAGGAGCCCGCTTGCCCACCTCAGAGCCGCCCGCCGTGGAGCCGATCGTCCGTTTGAAGGACGTCCATCTCGACATGGCAAGCGATGCGGGCACGGTCAATATCCTGCGCGGCATCACCCTCGACATCGCAGCCGGCGAGATTGCGGCGGTTGTCGGGCCTTCTGGTGCCGGCAAGTCCAGCCTGATGATGGTTGCGGGCGGCCTGGAACGCGCCACGTCGGGCCTGGTCGAGGTGGCAGGGCGTGACCTCGGCCGTCTCGGCGACGACGATCGCGCACGCCTCAGGCGTGACTATATCGGCATCGTGTTCCAGGGCTTCCATCTCATCCCCACCATGACGGCGCTCGAGAATGTGGCGTTGCCGCTCGAATTCGCCGGGCATGGCGATGCCTTTGATCTTGCCCGCGCGGCCCTCGAACGAGTGGGCCTTGGCCATCGCATCGGTCATTACCCTGCGCAGCTTTCAGGTGGCGAACAGCAGCGGGTCGCGGTGGCCCGCGCTTTCGTGGGCCAGCCGAAATTGATGCTGGCCGACGAGCCGACCGGCAATCTCGACGGTGCCACCGGCAAGCAGGTGATGGACCTGCTGTTCGAGATGGCGCGCGCCCACGGCACCACCCTGGTCCTCATCACCCACGACATGGGCCTGGCCGAACGTTGCGATCGTGTGCTGCGCATTGCCGACGGTCTCCTGGTGGCCGACCAGCGCATGCGGCCGGCCGCCCTGGCGGCCCAATGAGTTTCGGCCCAATGAGATCCTGGCCATGACACTGGCGTTACGGCTGGCGCGCCGCGAGATGCGCAGCGGCCTCGGTGGCTTTCGCCTGTTCATCGCCTGCCTGGCGCTGGGTGTGGCGGCGATCGCGGCGATCCTGTCCTTCAGCCGTGCCGTCGAGGAGGGGTTGCGCGCCGACGCCCGCGAGATCATGGGCGGCGACGTCGCGATCTCGATCCTCTACCGCGAAGCGACGCCCGAGCAGATGGCGTTCCTGCGCGAGCAGGGCCGGCTCGTGCGCTGGATCGACAGCCGATCGATGGCGCGGCCGGTCAAGGCCGACGGCAAGCCGACCCTGGTCCAGCTGAAGGCGGTCGAGCCGGCCTATCCGCTCTATGGCACCGTCGAGCTGCAGGGTGGCGGCTCGCTCGGCGACGCGCTCGCCAAGCGCAACGGCCTCTGGGGCGCTGTGGTCGAGGAGGCGGCGCTTCGGCGCATGAACCTGGCGCCGGGCGACCAGCTGCGCGTCGGCGACGTTGCCGTCGAGGTGCGCGGCATCATTGCCCGCGAGCCCGATCGCGGCCTCAACGCCTTCGCAAGCCTCGGGCCGCGGCTGATGATCCCGTTCGAAGCCGTCATGGAGTCGGGCCTGGTCCAGCCGGGCAGCCTGCTGAACTGGGAGTATCGGCTGAGCCTGCCGCCCGGCCGTTCTGATCGGGCGGTCGTGGACGCGCTGAAGGCCCGCTTTCCCGATGCCGGCTGGCGTGTGCGCGCGCTGGACGAGGCCGGCGGCGGTATCCGCTTCTGGCTCGACCGGCTGACGCAATTCATCGGCCTGATCGGGCTCGCCTCGTTGCTGGTGGGCGGTGTCGGCGTGGGCAATGCCGTCTCGAGCTTCCTGGCGGGGCGGTTGCGTACCATCGCCACCTTGAAGTGCCTGGGCGCGCCGGAACGCCTGGTCTTCACGACCTATTTCCTGCAGCTCGCCGTGCTCGCCGCCATCGGCGTGGCGATCGGGCTGGTGGTCGGAGCGGCGCTGCCTTTCCTCGCCCAGTCGCTCATTGCCGACGTGCTGCCGGTGCGGGCGCGGGTCGCACTCTATGCCGGACCACTGGCGACTGCCGCGGGCTTCGGCCTGCTGGTGTCGCTGCTGTTTGCGCTGGTGCCGCTGGTGCGCGCGCGTGGCGTGCCGGCCGCCACCCTGATGCGCGGGGCCGTGGTCGAGCAGGGCAGGCTCGCCTGGCGCGACATGCTGATGGTCGGCGCCGTCGCCATGGCGCTGGCGGCTTTCACCATCTTCACCGCCGAGAGCCGGATGATCGCCACATACTTCGTCCTGGGGGCGATCGGCGCTTTTCTCGCCTTTCCCCTCCTGGCGCGGCTTCTGATGATGGTGACCGCGCGGGTCGGCAAGCCGCGCCTGGCCGCTCTTCGGCTGGCGCTCGCCAATCTGCATCGTCCGGGAGCGCCGACGCCGATCGTCATGCTGTCGCTGGGACTGGGCCTCACCGTGCTGGTGGCGACGGCGCTGATCGAAGGCAATCTGCGCGAACAGATCACGCGGCGTATCCCCAGCGACGCGCCGGCCTTCTTCTTCGTCGACATCCAATCGAGCCAGATCGCCGAGTTCGAGAAGGCCATCGCGGCGATCCCCGGGGCCGGCCATCTCGACAAGGTGCCGTCGCTGCGCGGGCGCATTGTCAAGATCGGCGGCAAGCCGGTCGGCGAGATCGCCGTGCCGTCCGACGCCCGCTGGGCGGTCGAGGGCGATCGCGGCGTCACCTATTCGGCGACGCCGCCGGAAGGGTCGCGCATCGTGGCCGGCGAATGGTGGCCGCCGGACTATCGCGGCCCGCAGCTCATCTCCTTCGACGAGAACCTGGCGCGCCAGTTCGGCATCGGCCTCGGCGACACCATCACGGTGAACGTGCTGGGCCGCGACATCGACGCCAAGATCGCCTCGCTGCGACGCATCGAATGGACCACGCTCGCCATCAACTTCGTGTTCGTCTATTCGCCCGGCACGCTCGACAAGGCACCGCACACTTATCTCGCCACGGTGAAAGCCACCCCTGAGGCGGAGGAGGCAATCTTCAAGGCGGTGACCGACAAGTTTCCCAACGTGACCGTGGTGCGTATCCGCGATGCCGTCGAAACCGCCGCCAGCGTGCTGGGCAACATCGGGCTGGCCAGCCAGGTCATCGGCCTGCTCAGCATCGTCGCGGGCGTGCTGGTGCTGGCGGGGGCGATGCTTGCCACTCAGCAGCGGCGGGTCCACGAGGCCATGGTGATGAAAGTCTTGGGCGCCACGCGCGCGCGCATCGCCGGGATCTTCGCCTGGGAGTTCGCAACCCTCGGCCTCGCGACGGCGTTGGCGGCTTTGGGCGTCGGCACCCTGGGAGCCTACCTCGTTGTCCGTCGCCTGATGAACCTCGACTGGACGTTCCTGCCGACCGTGGCCGTCGCCGTCGCCTTGGGCGCCATGGCGCTGACCCTTGCGTTTGGTCTGGCCGGGACCTTGGCGGCCCTCAGGCAGCGGCCGCTGGCCTCATTGCGTAACGAATGACGCAAATAATTCCCTCTGAAGGCGCAAATCGCAATTTCGCACGTATGAATCCCTATTGATTCAGTCGATCTGTAACCCCAAATTACGCGACGAAGGGGCTCGGCAAAACGAGGCCCCCTTGGAGGCTGAATTCAAATGGCAAACTTCGACACCTTCAACCGTGCCGGCACAGTTGCCGATCAAGCGTCGTTCGACGTCGGTCTGCGCTCCCATATGGTGCGCGTTTACAATTACATGGCGTCGGGCCTTGCCCTGTCGGGCATCGTGGCCTTCGCGCTGTTCAGCTCGCCGGCGCTGGCGGGCCTGTTCTTCCAGGTCCAGGCTGGCCGTGTCGTCGGTCTGAACATCCTGGGCTGGGTCGCGATCTTCGCGCCGCTCGGCTTGCTGCTGCTGACCTCGTTCCGCGCCGCGCAGATGAGCACAGGCGCCGTGCAGGCGGTCTACTGGGCGGTCACCGCGCTGATGGGCGTCAGCCTGTCGCTGCTGCTGTTCCGCTACACCGGCGCCTCGGTGGCGCGCACGTTCTTCGTGACGGCTGCCGCCTTCGGTGCGCTGAGCCTCTACGGCTACACGACCAAGCGTGATCTCACGGCGTTCGGCAAGTTCCTGTTCATGGGCGTGATCGGCCTGATCCTGGCCGGCATCGTCAACATGATCTGGCCGTCGGGCACGATGAGCTTCATC